>ULMK01010931.1_pt1 | contig 33685 bp, 40 predicted proteins | sample 1951621 | NCBI WGS metagenome assembly ULMK01 (sample SAMEA4835547, study PRJEB28245) | human gut metagenome | biome: gut microbiome; material: fecal sample | place: Denmark | collected 2008
GTTGATATTAAAGGTATTTTTTATATAGGGTAGCCACTTTTGTTATTAAAAGTAGTCATTTTTGCAAGTGCAAAAATAGTAAGACACCACTATTTTCCCTTTATGCCATAAGGAATAAAAGGATTTGTGGTGTCGTTCTTCTTATGCCCATTAAAAATATGCAATATTTTTATTAAAAAAAATACCTTAAAAAAGTAGAAAGTGGCTACCCATAAATTAAAGAAAGGAGTTTGTAAAATGGTAAAAGGTTTAGTTAGAACTACATTAAGAATTGATAATAATTTAAAAACTAGAATAGAACTTTTATCAATTAAGAATAATTTAAGTTTCAATAAAATGCTAACTTATCTAATAGAACTTGGCTATAATTCTTACATAGAAAAGTTTGATAAATATTATGAAATGCAAAATAAAAAAATTGAAAGAGAGGAAGAAGATGAACAAGACTAGAATTTATACTGATGAAGAAATAAGAGTTTTATTAAGTAATCCTAATGTTATTAGAATTAGAAATAAAAGTCAGATACTTTATAAAAATAGTTTTAAACTTTGGGCTGTTAAAGAAAAATTATCTCATAGTGAAAAGACTGCAAAAGAAATATTTACTGAAGGAAAGTTTGATGTAAATATGTTAGATGATAGAACTCCACAAAAAAGATTAAACTCATGGATGAAGAAATATAAAATGTTTGGAGAAGATTATTTTTCTGATTCTAAATCTCATTATCAAACAAAAGAAACAACTTTTGATAAAGATAAAGCAGAACATAACTTTGTGAATTATGTTAGAAAAGCAGTACATAATCCAAAGTTTGTTGCATTTATAATTGATAAAGATGAAAGAAATAATCTTCGTATAACTAATTTAGTGAGTATTGAAGATGAAAAAACTAACAATTAGATTAGAAGATTATATTTATGATAGACTTTATCTTGTAGCAAATGATAATACCACATCAGTAAATAAAGTTGTTGCATCTATTTTAGAAAAATATATTAACGAGCCAAGAGAAATTAATTATTTAAAAGAAATAGATGAAAAATTAAAGAATATAAGTGATAAGTTAGAAAAAATTTCTAAAAGACAATATAAGCATTTTAAATTATCTCAACAACATTTTGCTAACTTTGGTTATTTATCAAATGCAGATATAAAAGAAGATAAATGCCTTAATGAAATATTAAATAGTAAGGATTCTTTCAATGAGTAAAAAAAGTCCTAATGTTGTATTTAAGAGTAAATATAGTTTAGCACTTACTTGTAGAGATAATAAAAATAAATCATTAAATTATAAAGAAGAGAGATTAAAAGATGTTGATGACATGATTGATTATTATTCTGATGAAAAGAAAAAAACAGTTGGAATGTTTGAATATTATATGGGGCATACAAGAAAAGAAAAATATAATCTTGTAATGGAAGATGGATCTTATGCTACTAAACAAGATATAGCAAAAATTAAAACTAATTATAAAAAATATATTGAAAAATCAAATCTTTGGAAAGGTATTTTAAGTTTTAAAAAAGAATATCTTGATGAAAATATAGATATAAAAACATTAGAACAAAAGATAGCTAAAGAGGTAATGCCTCAATTTTTAAAGTATTGTGGTTTTAAAGATATAAAAAATATGAGTTTTGTTTTTGCAGTACATACTAATAGAAAACATCAGCCACATATTCATTTTGCTTTTATTGAAAAAAAGCCAAATTACTTATATTGTGATAATAAAGTTAATTATAGAAGAAAAGGTAAAATAAGTCTTGATGAACAAAGGTATTTAAAAAGATTAGTGGAACTTGCTATTGAAAGAGAGAAATATTATACTCCATTACTTAAGAAAACTAATGAAGATATTGATTATTTAAAATCATATTTTAATCCAAAAGAAAAAAATTTTGCATTAAGAAATGTAAATGAGATTTATGTTGAAGAAGATATTTTAAAACTAGGAGAGTTAATAAAGAAATATCGTGAGCAAAATAATCAAACATCTAAAAAAGTAAAATATAATTCTATTAAAGCTAATGAACTTGGTAAAGAAATCAAGACTTTGACTAAAAGAATTAAATCATATCTTTTTAATGATGAAACATCTATTTTGTATGCTAGTAGAAAAGATATAAATAAAGATTTAGAAAAACTTAATGACTATTTTGATACTTTAAATAAAAATAATAATGTTAAAGAGTTAGTGGCAGATAATAGTATTGTTAATAAAAAAGAAGAATATATTGATAACTATATTTATAATTCAATAGTAAATCATGCTTTATATAAATATAATCATATTTCTATGTATGTAAAAAATAAGAATAATACTGATAAAATCACTATTGATGATTTAATACAAGAAGTTGTTTATCAAAATAGTAAACGAAATAATTTTAGTGATAAGCAAAGGAGAAGGCAAGTATTAGATAATTATTTTAAAGGCAATAGTTATATTTCTAAATTTCCTAGTAAGCATAAAATAGAAAAAGCCATTAAGAACATTAATTATGAAATGGAAAAAGCATCACAAGAATTTAGTAAGTTATTCAATTATGATGATAAAACTAAATAACCTATGGTATAATATTATCAGACAGACAAATAGTAATTTGTAGGAAGGAGTATTTATGAAAAAATATTTAAAATATTTATTTTATATAGTTATTCCAATTATTGCAGTATTTTTATGTAGGATATTAAAAATAGCACAGGGAGAAAAGAATGAAGAGATTGTATTTGGTATAATGCTTGGAATATTTTTAGATATTATTTTTTATATTATTGATAAATTAAAAACAAGAAAGCATTAAAAATTACAATTTAGTGATTTGTTTAATAAATAGTAATTTGAAAGTGAGGATATTATGGGAATATTTGATAAATTAAGGAAAGAAAATAAATCAATATTTACTTTTGATGAAAAGAACAAACAATATAAAGCAATAATAAATAACATTACCTTTGTTTGTAAAGAAATAAAACCAGAATATGAGCAATATGCAAAAGATTTAGCAAATAATTATGACAAAAAAATACTAGATATAATACAATATATGCTTTTTGATATTGAAGAAATGTTTGGAATAAATAATGTTGAGATTATTAAAAATTCGTTAGGTAATGTTTTAATAGACTTAGACAATAATAGATTATCATACCTTGAACAAACATTAGATGATATGCACATTATTGATGTGGAGTTTGATGGAATCTTTGAAAAATTTTATGATGTAAGCATTGATGGATAAATAGTAATTTTAATGATATAATTAGAGCAATATTAAATTAAGAGTTTTTTAGTAAAATAGTAAACGCTAACTACTAATATTTTGGAGGAAAAATTATATAAATGAAAAGTAAGAAGAATAAAAACAAGAAATCAAAGTATATACTATTGTTTCTTTTGATTATAGTAATGTGTGCAATATTTTTTGTGCAATGGGCAATGAAACCCGAAAATTTTAGAGAAGTGAAAGATCAAATTAGAGAATTGTTTTTTGGAAGTAAGATAGAAGATTCTTATAATGCAAAATCTCTTATTATGGTTGATCTTTCAAATGATGAAAACTTTATATCAAAAAAGGCAGAAGAAAAACAATTACCTGCAAGTTTAGCAAAATTATATGTTATTGAATATGCAACAACTTTAACAGACTTAGATGATATTGTTTTAGCAGATTATGAAGCACTCTCACTAACAAAGCAAGGCTCATCTGTTGCTAATATTAAAGAAACAAATTATTATATTCATAATTTGTTTGCTGCAATGTTAGTGCCATCCGGAAATGACGCTGCATACGTTGTTGCAGATTACTGTGGTGGCATTATTTCTCCAAATACTAAAACAAGTCAAGAACGTGTAGAAGTGTTTATGGAGAACTTAAATTTATATTTAAAAGAACAAGGATATGATGACACCGTATTATATGATCCTAGTGGTTTTGATACAGAAGCACGCACAACTGTATTAGATTTAAAAGGGGTTACAAAAAAATTATTGGAATATGAATGGTTTAGAGATATAGTATCGCAAACTTCTTATACGGCTACTTTACCAGATGGAAGTACGCAAACGTGGAAGAACACAAATACTTTTCTTGATCCTACATCAGAATATTATAATGAAAATGTAATCGGAGTTAAAACAGGATCATTATCTGACGATTATAATCTAGTAGTATTATATAAAATGCACGGAAAAGAATTCCTAATATGTAGTTTAGGATCACAGTCAGATTATTCAAGATATGATGATGTTAATTATATTTTAAAAACAATAGATGAGTCAGATTACTTAAAAAAATAGTAAATATAATTTTGAGAAAAAACTACTTATTAAGTAAGGAGATTTTGATATGTTAAATTTTAGTCAAGAAACAATATATAGCATTTTATGTGCAGTATTACCTTGTGCTATTTATTATATAATTAGAAAAATAAAAGGACAAAAAACATCAATTTTACCAATAATCATCTTTGTTCTTTATATTTGGCAAGTGTATGAATTGACTGGTGCAGGAGGACTTTCTGATATAATATATGCTCCACAAGGTGGAGATAATCAGTCGATTATAAAGGCAACTATAAATCTTGTCCCTTTTAACATTATTGAAAGAACATTCTTTTTGAATATTTTAATGCTTATTCCATTAGGATTTTTAGTGCCTTTTATTTGGAAAAGCTATCGTAAATGTTATAAAACAGTATTATTGGGTGCAGGGTTTTCATTGTTAATAGAAATATCACAGTTGATTACAACTCGTGCAACAGATATAAATGATTTAATTGCTAATACAATAGGGGCTTTAATTGGATATATTCTTTGGAAAATATTTTCATTATTATTTGGTGAAAGAATGAAAAAGTCGGCAGATGGAAATAGTGATGTGATTTGGTATATACTATTGAGTTTCTTTGGTATGTTTTTCTTATATTATCCATTTTGGTTTTCAAGATATATAGCACCATTGATTTTTTAAATATCATTATACGGCATTTGTTGTAGTACAGATTATTTGCTGTTTTTATGATATAATTAGCACAGCAAAGAAATCGTTAAATTACAATTTAGTGATTTGTTTAATAAATAGTAATTTGTGGAGGATATGAGATTATGGGATTTGATTTAGGACATACAGTTAGTTCATTATCAAAAATTGCACTGCGAACAAAAAAAATAATTGATGAAGATAAAAAAAAGAAAGATTTTTCAGTTAATGTATTTTTAGGAAAGGACAAAATAATAAGGTTTGTGCCTGGCGTAAGAAATAGATTTGGTATTTATGTTCCAATACCAGAGGGACTTGAAGTTCCATTTAATTCAACTACAAAAGAAATTGGAGATATTTACTTAAAAACTGCTAATAATGCCTTAAATCATTATGGAGAAGATTTAGATAGAAGAACTGCAAAACCAAAGTATATATCATTTAAAAAATTCAAATCTCAAAAGCAATTTAATTTAGAACATTTTTGTTTTTCTTCATTTGCAATCAATGGAACGATTAAGTTTACTTTTCTTCCTTGGCATAAAAACGAATTTTGCTTATTAAAAAGTGATATAGAGTGCATAATAGAAATTGCACGAACAGATGATAAAGATATTATTGGGAAAGCAATTTTAGATATTATAGAAAAGGCAGATAAAAATTATCCAGAACTAAATATTTTATCAGATAAGTAATACAAATTACAATTTATCGATTAGATCAACTTTAATTAGTTGGTCTTTTTTGTTGTGAAAGAAAGGAAGAATTATGATAAAGATTATTTTAATTGCAATAGGGTTATTCTTATTGCTTTTTTTATATTGTGCTTGTGTTATATCAAGCAAGTGTTCAAGAGAGGAGGAAAAAGATGAACAGTTTAGAAAGATACAAAATGTTATCAAATGAAGATAAATCTAATTTAACAATTTATAGTATTTATGACAGCATTTATGATGTTGCAAAAAATGAAGATATTAATATAAGTGATGATATAGTTACTGATATTAAAGAACTAGCTTATGACTTATATCTTGATGATGAATACATGAATTTATCTGCACCTCAAATTGCTTTTTTCTTAACAGAGTGCTATGCAAAAGATAATTCTTTTATGGATAAAGTTGCTGATATGGATTACTCTGACATTTTACAAGCAGTTGATAATGATAATTATGATTTTTATCAATATGAAATGGAAAGATAATTATGTTTAAAAAGTTTAAGATATTATGGAGAAATTTTTGGGGTAGTAGATATTGGATATATGAAGATGAAACTTTAACTAAAGAATTACTTATATATCATAGAAAAATATATGTTAAGGAAATAAAGGAGGGAAAATAACATGGATTTTTCAAAATTAAATTTAGAATTTGCTAATATGCAAAAGACAGTCGAAGATTATAACAAAATAATTACTTTGATTAATATGAGGATTAAAGATAATTTAAGGACTGTCAGTAAATACGAAACGAAAATGAAAAATACAAAAAATAAATTAGAGAAAGATTTAGCACATTTATATATAACATCAATTAAATGTGAAACTGAATTTTTAGAAAGTTTAGTAAAGGAGGAAAAAACTAATGAACGAGAATCAGGGAATACTAAAAATGTATAATGAAGAAGAAGTAAAGCAAATACTTAATAGTAAAGAAAGATTGGTTTTTATAGATAATGGTAGTGAGGAAATTGTTGCTAGATATGAAGATTTACCAGATATTATTGTAGATGTAAATGAAAAACTTGGTCATACCGAAAACCTAAAAGTATATGATTTTGATAACCCAAACATTGATAAGCCTATTTTAACAACAATAGGTTTCTTTTTAGATAAATGTGATCCAGATGTAAGAAAAGATATTATAGATAGGTTAGTTGATTTACAAACTGGAGTAGAGAAAGTAAAAGATTATAAAGTAATTGATGAAGATATGCTAGATGATGTTATGAATGAATTAGATGAAGAAATGGAAAGATAAGTATGCCAATTCCTTATATTATCATTTTAGTTATAGTTGTATTAATAATTATCTTTTTATATTTTATTGAACCACTTATAACTAGGCAGAAAATTAAAGATAATAATGAACATGGTAGTGCTAGGTGGTCAACTTTTCAAGAAATAAAAAAGAACTTTAGAAAAGAAAAAATAAGCAATATTGTTGAAAGTGGTTTTCCAGTTTATTATTCAAAAGATAATAAATATGTATGGTTTGATATGACAACACCCCATTGGATTTATCTAGGATCAACTGGTAGTGGTAAAAGTGCTACTGCTGTTATTCCAGAATGTAGTTTTATAGCAACTGCTAAAAATAAAAAGAGTGTTTTTATTACTGACCCAAAGGGAGAAATCTTTTCTACAACAAGTAAGATGTTTAAAGATAATGGTTATAATGTATTTACATTGGATTTTAGAAATCCAGAATATTCTAATCATTCTAATTTACTTGAAACTGCAATAAATGAATATGAACTTTTTGATAAAAACGAGAAATTAAGTGATAAAGAAAAAAATGAAGAACTAAAAATTAAATATAAAAATGAGGCAATAACACATTATGCAGGGTGTAATCAAATAGTAAATGATATATGCACTATGATTATGGCTGATAAGACTGCAAAAGAGGCTTTTTGGAATAATAGTGCAAGTGATTTATTATATGGTATTATTTTTTTGTTTTTAGAAGATTATGCTGATGGAAAAATTAAAAGAGAGCAAATAACATTAACATCTATGAAAAAATTTCAAAATAGTTCCATGACTGACAAAAACATAAAATCATTAAGAAAATATGTAGAGGCAAAGCCTTATGGATTTAAAAGTAAAGATAAATTGATACCAATTATTTCTACTAGTGAAAACACTTATAAAAGTATAACATCAATATTCAATGAAAGAATGACTCTGTTTGATGATGTAAATGTAGAAAATATAACATCAAATTCTGACTTTGATTTTGATATATTAGGAAAAGAGCCAACAGTATTATATTGTTGCATACCAGACGAGTCAAAAATATATTATACTTTAGTATCAGTAGTAGTATCTTTGATTTATAAAAGATTAGTATTGTTATGTAATCAACAATCTAATAAAAGGTTACCAGTTGAACTTGTATTTTTACTTGATGAATTTGCAAATACACCACCTTTACAGGACATTGAAACAATCGTATCATTAGCTCGAAGTAGAGGAATGTATTTTCAATTTTTCTTACAAAGTTTTGCTCAACTTGATAATTTATATGGTAAAGAGGTTAGTCAAATAATACAAGATAACTGTGGACTTGCTTATTTAAAAACAAATACACAAGAAACAGCTGAAGCAATTAGTTCAAGACTTGGGACTCATGGAGTAGAAACCACATCACTAAATTATTCAATGAGTTTACTTAACAATAATGGTAGTAAAGGTACAAGCTTAATTTCAAGAAGATTATTAACTGCTGATGAAATAAAGCAATTACATTATAAAACTATTATATTTCCAACAATAGGTTATCCAATCTTTCGAGATACAGTAATTTATCAAAAGTTTAGTTGTTATAAAAAGGGATTTATTGATAGAAAAATAAGACCACTTGAAAGACTAGCAAATACATACTATACAGTAGAACAATTAAAATTCAATAATAAAGAAAGTAATCAAGAGCCTAAACTTGATACTGCTGAATCTAAAATTAAAACAAAGTTAGTATCAATAATAAATGAGGTATTAAAAGTCTTTGGCAAGATTGATTTTAATGTTGAATACGTTAAAGATGATAATAACATCATAGCCCAGTTGTATCTAGCACCACCATTATCAACTAACGATCTAAAAGAGTTAGAAGAATTAAGTAGTAAATTAGATTTTTTCTATAATGCTATATCAGATAAAGGAAAAGTTAATCGTAAAAATAGAAACTCATTAATTGAGGTTTTTTTAGTTAATAAAGAAAAAGAAATGTGAAAGAAGGTGTAGGAATGACTAATATTGGAGATTATATTGCAAAAGCAAGAATAGATAAAGGCTATTCTATGAGAAAACTGGCTAGATTAAGTGGATTAGATAATGCCACAATATCTAAAATAGAATCTGGTAAAATCAAAAATCCGAAATTATCATTAATAAAAACATTATGTAGATATTTAGATATTGCTTATGAAGATTGTCTTTATGTTATGCAATTAGGTGCAACTTATAATCCTAATAACAATATTTTAATGAATTATTATAATAATATTTCTGATAATGAATTAAAAAGCACTTATAAAAATATCATAGGTAAAATAAATGAATATGATAAAATTTTATCTTATTTACACCAACAATTTAATCAAACTGATGATAAGAAATTATTGATAGATACAATAAAGTCTTATGAATATGAAAATAGAACTAATAAATATATTAGAAAAATTTTAGAAGAAAAAATACTTAATAAATATTTGAATAGTTAGGAGGGTTAAAAGTGAATAAAGAGTTTGTAAATGATTTTTTTAATATAAGAGATGAAACTTTAAAAGATATTCAAGATAATTCTTATAATTGGAATCGCTTTATTATCTACTGGTCTAAAATACTAGATGATTATAGCATTGATAATGTTCTTAACTTATATTCTTATAATTCTAGTGGTAGAGTTTTTAAGACCTTTGATGATTGGAATAGTGAGGAAATTGGTAGAAGAATAAAACCTAAAAGTAGAGGAATCCCAATAATTGTTAATGATGCAAAAATATATGTATTTGATATTAGACAAACTTATGGTAAAGAATATAGGACTTGGAATTATAATCACTATATTGATAAAGACATTTTAAATTATTATCAAGATAGTTATAATATTGAAAATGATGATAGTAAAACATTATATGAAAATTTTTATGATACGTTTTATGAAATATCATTAAATCAAATAATGAATAATTATAAAACAATGTCATCAGATGAAGTGGAGTTCGTTGCTAAAACAATGACTTCACTTTTTTTAGCGAAATCTAATTTTAATATAAATAATCTTCCAACAGTTTATGAAATGCTAGAAAATATGGAAACTGATGATATTTTAAAGTGTATGCAGATAGCCAATAAAGAAACTGCAAACATATATAATGATTTTATAGAGAAAACTGATAATCTTATTTCCATACAAAATGTTATTCGGGAAAATGTACTTAATCAATTTAAAGAAGATACATTTATAAGTGAAGAACAAAAGCAGAACTTTATATCATCAATAGAACGAAATTCATTCTTTAATAGTGAGCATATTGAAAATATCTATAATGGATATGTTACTAGATATGAACGTGCTTTTAAGAAAATGGTAAATAATATTGTAGATGAAATAACTACTGAAAGCAATGTAGAAAGTATTAAAGAAACTAAAGTTGATGATAGTGAGGAGATTAATACTGATACATCTTCAATAAGTGATGAAGAAAATGTTAGAGAACAAATGTCATTATTTGCACCTAGAGAAGAAGAACTCGCAAATAAAATATGTGATATTTTCAATTCTTTTGATACAAAATACCAAAATACATTTGAAATTAATAATGTGGAATTACAAAAGTGGGAACATATTAAAAGTAAAAAGAGAAATTTATCTATTATTTTAACAAGTTCTTTGATAGGAGAGTTTGCAGATAGAGATAATAGTTTTACTTATTTTAATAGTGATAAAACTGATGAAATAAAGTTAAATAATAGTATTGCAAATAATTATTTTTTGCAAGAATTATATAAAGATAAAGATTTTTCAATATCATTTACTCCTAGTATGATTCATATATTTTGGCATAACTTTGATGATAAAACTTTTGATATGAATATTCCTGGTACAAAACTAGTAGATCAAAGTGAGATAGATAATCAAGAGTTAGAAAAAATTGATGATGAAATATCTGCAATAAATAATGATAAAGAAATAGATTATAAGGTAACAACAGCTGAAATAATACCTACTCGTGATGGCATTGAAAATAATGTTATAGAAGAACATACTTATAATACTGCTGGAGAGAAAATAGAAGAATATCCTAAAATTAACTATCATATTGAAGATGATAAAGTTGATACAAGTTTTGGTGTAAAAACAAGATTTGAAGATAATGTAAAAGCAATAGAACTATTAAAAAAATTAGAAATTGAAAATAGGAATGCAACTAAAGAAGAACAAAATGTTTTAGCACGATATGTTGGTTGGGGTGGAATTGCTGATGCTTTTGATGAAAGAAAAGAAAACTGGAAGAGTGAGAGAGAAAGATTAAAATTACTTTTAAGTGATGAAGAATATAAATCAGCATCTCATTCTACATTATCTTCTTTTTATACTCCAAATGTTGCGATAGATGGAATATATAAAGCCTTAAAACAATTTGGTTTTGAAAAAGGTAATATTTTAGAGCCTAGTTGTGGTATTGGAAATTTCTTTGGTAGATTACCTAATGAATTTGCAAACTCTAAATTATATGGAATAGAGTTAGATAGTATAAGTGGTAGAATTGCTAAAAAACTTTATCCTAATGCAAAAATAGAAATAAGTGGTTATGAGGATTCAAAAGTTAGTGATGACTTATTTGATGTAGCAGTTGGTAATGTTCCTTTTGGTAGTAATACAGTTTATGATAGAAGATACAAAGATAAGTTTTTAATCCATGATTATTTCTTCCAAAAGACATTAGATAAAGTTAGAGATGGAGGAATAATCGCTTTTATAACAACTGATGGAACTCTTGATAAAAAAGATACAAAGGTAAGAGAATACATTGCAAAAAGGGCAGAGTTTTTAGGTGCAATAAGACTACCAAATAATACGTTTACAGGTAATGCTAATGCTAAAGTTACATCAGATATTATTTTCCTAAAGAAACGTGATGAATTAAAACATGATGTAAGTGATGAAAGTTGGATTTATACAAGTGAATATGATGATGGAATAACAATTAATAATTATTATATTGATAATCCTGATATGATGCTTGGTAAAATGGAATTGCATTCAACTGCTTATGGTTTTGACAATACATTAAGTCCAGTAGATGAAGATATTAATGTTTTAATGAATAAAGCATTAGAAAAGTTACCAACTAATAACTATGAACAAACTACTTTTATTCAAAACGAAGATAATGATTACGAGGTACTTGATGCTGATGATAGTGTTAAGAATAATGCTTTTGTTATTATAAATCAAGATGGTAAAGATATAATTTATCAAAGGTCTTTTTCTAGTTTAGTTCCTTATTCTATTCAAGAGGGAATGGTAGCAAAAAGAATAATTGGTCTTTGCAAGGTAAAGAATGCTTTACGAGAAGTCTTTGATGTACAACTTAATGATGGCAGTGATGAAGAACTATCTTCAGCACAAGAAAAATTAAGTAAAGTGTATGATGAGTTTTATAAAAAGTATGGTTATATAAATGATAGTGTAAACGCAAGAGCCTTTGATAGTGATCCAGATTATTATTTGCTTACATCTATTGAAAATAAAATTAGTAAAGATGATGAAGAAAATGATAAACCTAAATATGAAAAAGGAGATGTATTTACAAAGAGAACTATCAGAAAAAGTAAAAAGATAACAAGTGCAGAAAATGCTGAAGAAGCATTAAGGTATTCACTTAACAATCGTGGGTGTGTTGATTTTGAATATATGAAAACATTATATCCAAAAGAGGAAAGTGAAATCATTGATGAACTTGATAATTTAATTTATCAAGATCCTGAAAAGATAAATGATTTTAATTATGGTTGGGTAATAGCCAGTGAATATTTAAGTGGTAATGTAAAACAAAAATTAAATTATGCTAAAACAGTTAATGAGGATAATAAGTTTGATAGGAATATAGAGGCACTTGAAAGAGTACAACCTAGACCACTTGAATATGATGAAATAAGTATTAAATTAGGCTCTACTTGGATACCAGAAGATGTATATCATGAGTTTTGCTGTGAACTTTTAGATATTCCTAGTTGGAATAAGAGTCAACTAAAGATTAAATATGCAAAAGAGGTCAATACTTGGTTATTTCAAGCTAGTGGCTTATATGGATATGGAGTAAAAAATACAAGCACGTGGGGAACAGATAGAGCAGATGCTTTATCTTTAATTAAAAACTCTTTAAATCTACAAAGTGTAACTGTTTATGATAAGTTAGAAGATGAAAGGCGAGTTGTAAATCCAGTAGAAACTGCTAATGCTAGAGAAAAACAAGAGGCAATAAAGCAAGAGTTTAAAGAATGGATTTGGAAAGATGAAGATAGAAGAAATAGACTTGTAAAATTATACAATGAACAATTTAATTGTATGAAAGAAAGAGAATATGATGGTAGTCATTTAACTTTTGATGGTATGAATCCAAATATAGAACTTCGACCACATCAAAAAAATGCAGTTGCTCGTGTTTTATATGGTGGTAATACTTTACTTGCTCATGCAGTTGGTGCTGGTAAAACTTATGAATGTATTGCTAGTGCAATGGAATTAAAGAGATTAGGTATAGTTAGTAAGCCAATGTTTGTTGTGCCGAATCATTTGTTAGGTCAATGGGCTAATGAAATTTTAAAATTATATCCTACTGCGAATATATTAGTTGCAACACAAAAAGATTTTGAAAAAACAAGAAGAAAAAAACTTATGGGAAAAATAGCGACAGGAGAATGGGATGCAGTTTTAATTGCTCACTCTAGTTTTGGCTTAATTCCTATGAGTAAAGAATACGAACAAAAACACATGGAGGAACAAATAGAAGAAGTAGTTAATGCAATCGAAAGAATTAAAGAAGAAACAAATGATAGTTTAAGTGTAAAGAAACTAGAGCAAATTAAAACTGGTATGGATACCAAACTAAAATCGTTAATTGATAGACCAAAAGATGATGTAGTAACATTTGAAGAATTAGGTGTCGATGAATTAATTGTTGATGAGGCACACTTGTTTAAAAACTTACCTATGTTTTCTAAAATAAGAAATGTTGCTGGAATAAATAATAGTGAATCTAAAAAAGCAACAGATTTATTTATGAAGATAAGTTATGTATTAGAAAATAATGGTGGTAAAGGTGCAGTATTTGCAACTGGTACTCCTATTTCAAACTCCATGGGAGAACTATTTGTTATGCAAAAGTATTTGCAACTTGATAGATTGCGAGAAATGGGACTTGAACATTTTGATGAGTGGGCATCAACTTTTGGAGAAATTGTTAATAGTTTTGAAATCGCTCCAGATGGTAGTGGTTTTAGAACAAAAGCAAGATTTGCTCAATTTTTTAATATTCCTGAACTAATGACATTATTTAAAGAAATAGCTGATATTCAAACATCTAAAATGTTGGATTTACCAGTACCTAAATTAAAAGGAGGAGATTATAAAACAGTTGTTGCTCCAAAAAGTGATGAACTTGCTGAATATGTTAATAAGTTAGCAGAACGTAGTGAAATTATTAGGAATGGTTGTGATCCAAGGGATGATAATATGCTTTTAGTAACCAATGATGGTAGAAAAGCAGCACTCGATTTAAGAATGATAGATCCTAGTATGCCAGATTTACCTAATTCAAAAATAAATATGGCAGTAGAAAACATTTATAGAATATGGTTAGAAAACAAAGATGACAAGTTAACGCAACTTGTCTTTTGTGATTTATCTACTCCTAAAAATGATGGTACTTTTAATGTTTATGATGATATTAAAAACAAACTTATTGCTAGAGGAGTACCAGCAGATGAAATTGAGTATATTCATAACGCAAAAACTAATCCTCAAAAATTAAAACTTTTTGAAGATATGCGAAATGGAACGAAAAGAATTTTAATAGGATCAACTTCTAAAATGGGAGCAGGAATGAATGTTCAAGATAAATTAATTGCTTTACATCATTTAGACTGTCCATGGCGACCATCTGATATTGAACAACGTGAAGGAAGAATTTTAAGACAAGGTAATCAAAATGATGAAGTAGAAATATATCGTTATGTTACTGAAGGTAGTTTTGATGCTTACTCTTATCAATTAATTCAAACGAAATCTACTTTTATTAATCAAATAATGTCTAACAGTAATGGTGGAGGAAGAACTGCTGAAGATTTAGATAGAGATACACTTACTTATGCAGAGGTTAAAGCCCTTGCTAGTGGGAATCCTTTGATTTTAGAAAAGTTTAAAGTAGAAAATGAATTAAAACAATTATACTTATCTAAAAGTAGATATGATAAATCACATATTGAACTTGAGGCAAAATATAATACAGAATTACCACGTAAATTAAAATATCAAAAGCAATATTTAAGTGGTCTTGAAGAAGATATAAAAAATGTCAAAGATTTGTCTGCAGATAATTTTGTAATTACTATTAAAGATAAAATTTATGATTCTAGGAAAGAGGCTAGTACAAAATTTTATGAAAGTTTTTCTCTTTTAAAGTCTAGAGAAGAAACTAAAATTGGAGAAATAAGTGGTTTTGATATTATTGGTACTAAAGATGAGTTATGGTATAAACCAGTTGTTTATATACAAGGTGCTGGAAAGTATAAAGTTGAAATTAGTAATACTGATGAAATAGGTAATATTTTAAAATTAGAAAATATGCTAAAAAGTTTTGAAAATAAAATTGGTACTGCTAAAGAACAAATCGCTTATACTGAAAAACAACTTATAGATGTTAAAGAGGAACTTGATAAACCATTTACACAAAAAGATAGAATTAAAGAATTGCAAAAAGAAAAAGCAAGAATTGATAGTGAACTTGATTTAGATAAGCAGGAAAACAATAGAAGTGTTGAGAAAACAACTGAAGAAGAATTAGAAAGATAATTTTTTTTGCAAAAAACACTTGCAAAATTTCTTTTTTTAAGTGATAAATAAATCGAAGAAAAAATGCTATATAACTACTTTAATTTCTTTAAATTTAGTTTTAATGCAAAGCGTTGAATAGTTATAAGCATAAAAATAAAAAGTCTGTTAAAAGGGCTAAAACAGGCTTTGGTAGTAATATGTATGGGAGGAATGATAATATGTATATTACTAATACGACAGAACAAGTCGTAAAATTAATTGAACAGTTAGAAATTAAGTCTGATTTGACTAAATTGAAATTTTTGATTTATATATTTGATTTATTAAATAATAACCAAATAAATGATAAAAATGAGGTTAATCCAGATTTAATTGATGATGGTGAATTAAAGATATTTAATTTTGAAGTGATTGGATTATCTCCAAACGCAGGTAATCTTTTATTACAGTATTTTGCTATGCTTTATAATGGTATGACTGATAGTAAAGATGCGTATGAAGATAATGGAAATATTTTAGGTATTAATTGTGATAAAACTGATAAAGAATTTGCATCTAAATTTGAAAGACTAGATTTTAATGAAAAATTAGATGTGTTTAGTGAGATAATAATTAGATATGATAATGAAACTTACTTTAATGAAAAGACTTTAGTATTGTCGCTTGATTCAAAGTTAAGTGGATATGATATTGCAAAACAAATTCAAAATTTTAAAAATTAAGATTATATGTATCTATAAATTGTTATTTGAAAACTTAATATTCTAAATAATGATTTGCAAGGTGTATTCTCTTTCATTAAGAAAATATTGAGTTTCAAATTACGATAAATTAATGGAACTCAATAGAGTTCTTTTTTTGTGACTTTAATAATATTCTTAATGGAAGGGAGATAAAAATGATAAATTCTAGTGAACAACTTAATTATGAAGTGGAATTAATTTTAAATGAAAATTTATATAAAAAGAAAATAATTACAGAAGACGTTTATAAAAAAGTTAATGAAAGATTGCTTAAATTAATAGAAATATATAAAACAAAAAATAAACCTATTAATGATAGTGGTTAATAGGTAGAAAGGAGACATTATGGAATTATATAAGATTAGAAGTAGAATTTCAATGGGAGAAAGTTTATATGATCTTCCTTTAAAAGTTACATTTTATGCTCGTGTATCTACCGACAAAGATGTACAGTTAAATTCGTTAGATAATCAAGTTATGTATTTTAGAAATTTGATAACTGAAAATAAAAATTGGACATATGTTGATGGATATATTGATGAAGGTATAAGTGGAACAAGTGTTAATAAAAGGGAAGATTTTTTAAGAATGATTGAAGATTCTAAAACAGGAAAGTTTGATTTGATTTTAACGAAAGAAATATCACGATTTTCAAGAAGTACACTAGATAGTATCAAATATACACAAGAATTATTAGAAAATGGTGTTGGAGTTTTATTTCAATCGGATAACATAAATACCATAATGCCAGATTCAGAACTTCGTTTAACTATTATGGCTAGTATTGCACAAGAAGAAGTTCGTAAATTAAGTGAGAGAGTGAAGTTTGGAATGAAAAGAAGTATTGAAAAAGGAAAAGTATTAGGAAATAGCGTTATTACAGGTTATAAAAAAGAAAATGGAAAATTAATAATAGTCGAAAAAGAAGCAGAAATGATAAGAATAATTTACGAAATGTATGCAACTGGAGAACATGGATTAGGTTATATATCTAATTATTTATATGAAAAAGGTTTTAAAACGAGAAAAGGTGGGTATATTCATACTACTACTTTGAGAAGAATTATAACTAATCCAAAATATAAAGGGTTTTATTGTACAAATACGGTTAAGCATTTGGATTATAAAACACACAAACAAATTAGGTTGCCTCAAAGTGAATGGGTAGTTTATGATAGCAATGGAGATATACCTGCTATTGTATCTCCTGTACTATGGGATAAAGCAAATGAAATACTTGCAAATAAATCAAGTGGATATTGTGCAAAAATAAAAGATATGGGTGCATTCAAAAGGACAACAACTTATGGTGGATTACTTATATGTGCAGAACACAATGTTGCATTTAGAAGATTAACATCCAATAATAAAAATGTAAGCTGGAAATGTGGAGAAATGTTAAGACGTGGTATTTCTGCCTGTGAAAGCCCTATACTTTATGAAACTGAGTTAGATGATATTTTTCATAAAGTAATTGATAAATTGATAGAAGATAGATCAAAAATTGTTAAACATTTATCTGAATTATATAAAGAAGCAAATAGTAGCAAAAATTATGAATATGAAATAAAAAAAGTATATAATCAAATAGATGAAATTAATTTAAAGAAAAATAAGTTATTGGATTTCTTGATGGAAGAAGTTGTTAGCAGAGAAGAGTATCAACGAAGAAATACAGAATTAGAACAAGAAATTGAAAATTTAAACAATAAAATAATTAAATTAAAAAGTGATGAACTATATGAAAAACAATTAAAGAAGAAGTATAAAGAAATAGATGAAAAAATTAATAATGAAGTAGATAGCGAGGAATCATTCCGAAAACTAGTTCAACTTCTTATTGAAAGAGTTGTTGTATCTAAAATAGATGGGAATAGGAGAAAAGTTAAATTAGATATTTATGCCAATGTAGTTGGTAAAAAATTAACTGTCTATGATAAGACAGTTTTAGACGACTCCTATTCATCACCATGTAGTCATAAGGAAAATACTTACAGCGATAGTTACTATTGAAAATGTTGATATTAATAAAAATGTAGAAGTTGGGGAAGAAGTTTTAAAAGCTTATGGAAGTGCAGTATATATTGAGGTTGGAGAAAAATTAACTATTAAAGATTTGTTATATGGGTTAATGCTTAGAAGTGGTAATGATGCTGCGATAGTTTTAGCAAAAAATGTTGCAGGTAGTAATGATAATTTTGCTAAACTTATGAACAAGTTAGCTACTGATATTGGAATGAAGAATAGTTATTTTATAAATCCTCATGGTTTAGAAGATAATGATGGTAATGGAAATATCTCAACTGCTAAAGATATGGCACTTTTAACTAGGTATGCGATGAAAAATAAAGTATTTAGAGAAATATTTGGTACTAAAAAGTATACTGTTAAAACAAATTATAAGACATATAGTTGGACAAATAAAAATAAATTATTATTAAGTGAAGATTATATAACTGGAGGTAAAACTGGATTTACTAAAAAAGCACACAGAACTTTAGTTACAACAGGAAGTAGAAATAATATAAATGTTGTTATAGTTACTTTAAATGATGGTAATGATTTTATAGATCATAAAAATATGTATGAAGAAATATTTAGAAAATATAAAAGTGTTAAAGTATTGGATAAAGATAAAATAAGGATAAAGGATGAAAAACTATATAAGGATAATACGTTATATATTAATAATGATATTTATGTGTCAGTTTTAAGTGATAAAGATAAAATAGAAATAGATTATAATATCTATGAGAATAAAAAATATAGAGATAATGATGTAGTAGGTGAAGTAAAAATAAAGTTAAATGATAAAGTAGTTAGAGTTGAAGATGTATATGTCAAAGTAAAAGAAGTAAAACATAAATCATGGTGGGTTAAGTTAAAGGAATGGTTAAGATGGTAAGTTATATTTGGTTTTTCTTAATTATAATCGGAGTTGTTTATTCATTTTTAACTGGTAATATTGGCAATATCAATGAAAGTATTTTAACAAATGGAAATGAAGCTTTAGAATTAATGCTATCTATTTTTCCAGTTATTGTGTTGTGGTCAGGAATTATGAAGATTGCTGAAGATGCTGGTATGTTAAAACAATTTGCAGCATTTTTAGAACCAATATTATCAAGGTTATTTCCAAGTGTTCCTAAGGATAATCCATCTTTAGGTTATATTGCATCAAATATTGCTGCTAATATGATGGGACTAGGTAGTGCTGCAACACCTTTTGGTTTAAAGGCGATGGTGGAACTTCAAAAAATAAATGAAAAAAAAGATACAGCAAGTGTACCAATGATTACTTTTTTAGTTTTAAATACTGCGGGTGTTACGGTAGTTCCTACAACTGTTTTAGCTTTAAGAATAGCGCATGGTTCCCTTAATCCATCTGAGATTATTATTCCAGGCACTATTGCTACATTTTGTTCATGTATTGGAGCTGTATTAATTGATTATTTCATAAGAAAGAGAGGTAAAAAATGAATTATATTTCTAAGTTAGTTATTCCTCTTTTTGTATTTGTTGTAATTTTTTATGGTTTTATTAAAAAAGTTAATTTGTATGATTCATTTTTAGATGGTGCTAAAGAAGGTTTACAAATATCTTTGAGTGTTTTTCCTAATGTTGTTGCAATGGTTTTTGCTATCAATATATTTTTAGATAGTAATTTTGTTTATGAAGTATTAGATGTTTTTAAACCAATATTTGAAATTATAAACATTCCTTTGGATATTCTTCCGATGGCAATACTTAGACCAATTAGTGGAACTGCAACATTAGCTATAATGAATGATATATTTATAAATTATGGACCTGATTCATATACAGGAAGACTTGCAAGTGTTTTACAAGGTTGTACGGATACTACGATTTATGTTTTAGCATTGTATTTTGGTTCAGTTGGTGTTAAAAAGATAAGGTATTCTTTAAGTGTAGGTTTAATTGCTGATTTAATTGGAATAACTGTTGCTTTTATTTTATCTTCATTATTTTTTGGTTAAAACTAAAGTAGGATATGTACTTTTAAATTCTTTATATAAATCTTCTAGAGGTATTTTATCAGTTAAATTAAATAACCATTCAAATTCTTTTTGAATAAATAATTCTCTTAGTTTTTCAATGTTTTCTTCATCAAGTTGTTGTATTCTTGTTGCGGTAATTCCAAGCAATGATGCAAGTTCTGTTTGAGTTAAAACTTCACAATTATTAATTCCATATGTATGCATTAATACTTTTTTTCTATTTTCACTAAAAAATGGGTTTTCATTCATTATTTTTAGTATTTCATCAATAATTGATTTAGTCATAATTACATCAATAAAATTATCACTATAGTTAATTGTTCCTTGCTTAGGTTCTTCGAGATTAATTTTTCTTAAGTTGCTATATTTATTTTTTGAAACTCTCTTTTCAATTTCTCCGCGGGTTTCTAAAACTTCGTTTTGATTTGCTATAAAATGAATTAAACTTGCTTTTATTTTTTCACGCGCCATTCCACAAAATCTTCCATAAGTTTTGGGACTTCTTGCAAAAATAGGCATTGCTTTGATTAATCCGATGCATCCTTCTTGCACAAAATCTTCCATAGGTATATCTTTGTTAAGTTTATGAAATGATTTAGCTATTGTTATAACTTCTGGTAAAAAGTATTTTGTTAAAGTTTCATATGCTTCTTTATTTCCTTTTGCATATTTTTCAAATAATTCTAATTCTTCAGCTTTTTTCATATTATTTCCTCATTTACTTGTGTTTATTCTAACATATGGTGGTTTATAAGTCAAATATGTAGATTTTTCTTTCTTTTTTTGGTATAATTTTTCTTGAAGGAAGGTGATTACTTTGGAAAGACTTCAGAAAGTTATTGCATCTTATGGGTATACATCAAGAAGAAAAGCAGAAGAATTAATTCGCAAGGGTAAAGTTATGGTTAATGGTAAAATTATAACTGAACTTGGAACTAAAGTTGAAGCTAATGATGTAATTAGTATTGATAGTGTTATTATAAATAAGGATGTAAAACAAGAGTATTATTTACTTAATAAACCACGTCAAGTAATAAGTAGTGTTGAAGATAAACAAGGAAGAATTACAGTTAGGGATTTAATTAATACTGATGCTAGAATTTATCCGATTGGAAGACTTGATTATGACACAACTGGTTTAATTATTTTAACAAATGATGGTGATTTAGCTAATTTGCTTATGCATCCAAGTTTTGAAGTAGAAAAGACTTATGTTGCAAAAGTTAATAAAGTTTTAGATAAAGATGATATAAAAAAAATAAAAAGTAATATTGTTGTTGAAGGTAGAAAAGTTGTTATTAAAAGATTTAAAATAAAGAAAAAAGATTTTGAAAAGAATACTAGTGTTGTTGAACTTACAATAGTTGAAGGTAGAAATCATATAGTTAAGAAAATATTTGCTAGTATGAATATTGATGTTATTAAATTAAGTAGAGTTGGTTATGCTTTTTTAACTATAGATAATCTTAAGTCCGGAGAATATAGAAATCTAACTATTAAAGAAATTAAAAAATTATATGCATTAAAGAATACTAAGTAGAAAATATTTAGTGTTTTTTCTTGCAATAATTTTGTTTCTTTGATAATATTAATTTAGGTGATAGAAGTGTTTAAGAGAAACAGAGATTTTAATACATCAATAATAGGAAAAAATATTTCTAAAGCTCGTGAAAAAAAAGGATATACTCAAGATGAATTTGCAAATTTACTTGGTACTAATAGAGTAACTGTTAGTAAATGGGAGACTTGTAATAATGTACCTTCAACAGAGATGCTTTTTCAAATAACCAATATACTTGATGTATCAATTGATGAATTACTTGGTTTAAAAAATGAGAGTCAAGAAAAAAGAATGAATATTTTTAAAAAGATATTATTAATTCTTTTAATTTTATTGTTACTTGTTTTAAGTATTTTAGGTATTTATTATTTTTGTACTAATTATAAAAAAACGATTGTTTATAGTGTTTTAATAAATGGTGAAGATGTTGGTATGGCTATAATGACGCGGGATACATTTATTATAGATTGTCCTTTGGAAAATTATAGTGATGTTAAATTATATTATTTGAATAAGGATGATAAGGAAGAATTAATATATCATGATACTTTAGGAAGATTAAAGTTTATAACTTATTTAGGTTATAATGAATATTTTGATTTTAATGATTTTGAATATTTAAAGAATAATTTATATATAACTTATATTGATGGTAAAACTGAAAAACGTGAAAAAATAGAATTTAATTTAAATTATATTAATGATAAATTTAAAGTTCAAAAAGAAAATGAAATTGCTTTAAGTGAAGAAGTTACTTACAATATTGTTAATGATGATTTAACAGAAAAAATAAAAAAGAAATATCAAGGAGAAGAAAATTGGTATGTGTATAGTTATTTTGAAAAAGATGTTGAACATAGAATTGATTATGTTGAAGAAGATAATTTAATTGTTTATTTAATAAGATATCCAGATGAATCTTATGAGTTTTGGACTTTGTATTTAGATGGATATTTGTTAGATTATGTTAAAAAAGATGAAAATCATAATGTTGTGTTTGAGTGTTCAAATGATGAGGTAAAATGTAATAAAAAGGTGAGTGAATTTTACGAGTTACTTTATAAAACTTTTAAATAGTAACTTTAAAGTGTCTTTACTTTTTTGAAATAAATGTTAAAGTAATTTTGGAAAGGAGTGATAGTGTGAAAAAATTTGTTTTTTTAATAATAGCTTTTTTGTTGTTTAGTTGTTCAGTAAAAGCTTCTTCATTTTACACAAATGATAATGGAGTTTCATTTTCTGAGGATGAGTATTCATTGGTAAGTAAAATGGTTTATGATGGATATCAAAGTACAATGACAATTGGTGAATATAATTATTTTTTTATGAATAATCAAAAAGCTAAAAATGGAATTGATTTATATAATGTATCATCAAATAGTTATGAATCTAAAAGTAAAATACTTAAGATTTCTTCTAAATGTACTTCAGATTGTTTAGTAACAATTACTTTAACTTGGAAAACAATACCTTTAGTTAGAAGTTATGATATTATTGGAGCTTATATTTCAAGTGGTAATTATAAATCTTTTTGGTATACAAAAATTGTATATGATAACATTTCTACAAAGTCTACTACAGTAAATGAACAAAATAATGGTTTAGGTTCTTCGATTAAATTGCCATCTACTCAAATTACTAATTTAAATATTGTTCAAAGTTTTTATGTTAGTAAGTCAGGTACTGTTTATGCAAGTTATCAACATGCAAAGAAAGCTATAAATTATGCTAATAGTAATTCATATGTTATAAGTAAAAATGGAATGGGAAATGTTTTTCTATTCAATAATGCATATGGTTCATATTATGATAACATGAATGGTGTTAGTATAAATTTGTAATGTAATCTTAAAGTTACAGTAATTAAATATTAAAATGTAACTTAATAATGTCTTTACTTTTATTTATAAAATGTTATGATTAGTTTGAAAGGAGGTAAATGTTGTATGAATAAAGCAAGAATGAAAGTTTTGGTAGTTTTATTAGTAATTGCAATTACTGTTTCTGGCACAATAGTTGCATCAGCAGGCACCAAATTATATTTTAGTGTAAAAGGAACACAAACTCAAAATACTAATACAGTTACAACTGGTGCAAGTAAATTTAAGTATATTCTTAATTTTACAAATGTTGCAACAGATAATGTTCCAGCTGATTCTTATTATTTAAATGTTAAACTTCAAAAAAGAAATATCGGTGTTGTTTATGTTACAAAAAATAATACTAATTATTATGGACCTGTAACGGGAAGTAAAGTTACTGCAGATTTTGGTACTGGTGTAAAAAATATGACTATCAGATATAAAGTAGAAAACAGCGGTGCATTACTTATGGCAGGATATTTCGATAATATTTCTTACGAATAATAAATATTAACCAAGTCAGCATATGTTTTTAATTTTAGGAGGTATATTATGTATTTAGAAAATGTATTAAAATGTTATGTTAGTGAATCTGGTCAACAGGTAAAAGCATTAAATTTAGTAACTTATAAATTTGAAGTTGGTAAGTTTTATGCAATAATGGGTGAATCTGGAAGTGGAAAATCCACTTTAATTAATATTTTAGGATTAATGGATGAAGCTACAAAGGGAAGTGTTTTTCTTGATGGAGTGGATACAAGAAAATGTAGTGATGATGAGTTATGTAAATTAAGAAATGAAAAAATTGGTTTTGTTTTTCAAAATTTTTATCTTAATAATAAGTTAACTGCATTAGAAAATGTATTGCTTCCAATGTATATAAATGGTAATGTAGATTTAAATAAAGCTAAAGATTTATTAAAAACTTTTAATGTTTTGGATAGAGAAAGTCATTATCCATATGAACTATCAGGTGGAGAGCAACAAAGAGTAAGTTTAGCTCGTGCTTTAGTAAATAATCCAAAATATATTTTAGCGGATGAACCAACAGGTAATTTAGATTCTAAAAATGAAGATGAAGTATTTAATTACTTAAAAGATATAAGTAAAGATAAATGCGTAATTGTAGTTAGTCATAACGAAAAAATTAAGAACTATGCTGATAAGGTTATATATTTAGAAAAGGGAGTTTTAAAAGATGAAGACTAAAGATGCTTTTAAAATAGCTTTGTTAAATTCTAGAAGAATATCTGTAAAAAGAAAAATATTTATAGTTATTACATCTTTATGTTTTTTACTTCTTTCTTTTCTTTTTTGTTTTTATAAGACTTTCAAGGATGTAGTTAATTCTATTAGTTATGGTCAAAATGAATCTAAAATAATATCTGTGTATGAAAAAACTGATAAATATGATGAATATAAAAAAATAATTGATGGGTATAAAAACAAAAATATTGTTTATGTTAGTGAGTTTGAAAATTCTTTATATGGATATAGAGATTTAGATAATAATCTTGGTTTTAATATACTACGTGATATGAAATATTATACTCCGAAAGTAACTAAAGGAAGTGCTATTAAAACTACTGGACAAATTATATGTCCAGAGAGGGCAAGTGATAGGAATTTTGATGATTTAAAATATGAGGAGTTAGAGGATTTAACTAAAATGATAGGTAAAAATATAACTTTGTATTTTAAAGATGGTAATACTAAAGAAAAAGTTGCTAAAACGTTTAAGTTAGTGGGGACGTATAATGCGGATTATTCATATAGTTATAATGATTGTTATATTAGTAGTGTTGATTATGATAATATTCAAAATGAAACAAAGGAAGAGATAAAAGGAGATTTAGTTGTTAAATTATTTGATATATATGTTAATAAATATAAAAATGTAAAAGAAGTAAATGACTATTTAAATAGTCAAGGAATTATTACTTCAGTATCTGAAGTTGATGATGCTTTTGTTAATTATTCATTATTTTTATCAATACTTTTGCTTGTTATTATGATTATTGTTTTAACTATTATTTTATCAAAATTCTTTAAGAGTTATTATCAAGAAGAAAATTATAATATAGCTTTATATAAAGCGCTTGGTTTTAATGATAAATCATTAGTAAAAATATTATTTTTTGAATTAGAAATAATTATGTTTATAGCTATGATTTTGGCAATAATTTCATTAATTATATTATCTATTGCTGCTAGAATTTATTTAAAACAATTTGTTAGTTTTAGAGCTGTAAGAATAGCTATTCCATTTATGGCTTTTATACTTTATTATGTAATTATCAGTTTGATAAATCATAGTTTAATAAAAAGTGATATTAAAAATGTATCTAAATATTCAGTAAAGGTGTTGAGTGAATTATGATAATTGTAAAAGGTTTAATGGATTTTAATAAATTAAAAAGACAACTATTTAATATTATTGTAATTTCTTTATGTTTGTGTATTGTTTATATATTTTCATATAAGATAAATAATAAAATAGATAAAGAACTAAATAACGAAGAAGTTAGAACTATTTTAGTTGAAGCTAATGATATTGATGCACTTTTAAGAAAGTATTCAAAATATATAGAAAAGTCATATGATACGGAAGAAGGAACAGCGATAGTTTTAAAGAGTAGAAAATATACTGATAAATTCACAATTGATGAAAGTTATTATAATAATATAATTAATGTAAGTGTAAATGCTACGGCATCAATGGATGGTTATAAATTATTAAGTGGACTACTTGCATTTGCAAGAGTTGTTATGTATGTTATTTTGTTTATTATGATTGTATCATTTAGTGTAGATTATTTTAATAAGTCATATAAAGATTTTAGGTTATATATTATGTTAGGATTTAGAAAAAGTAAATTATTGTTTTATAACTTTTTGTTTCTAGGTTTTATATATAGTTTGATTTATTTAGGGTTGGTGTTGTTAACTTATTTGTTAATTAAAGAAAATGTATTTAATATATTTGCTTTTGGTAGTTATATATTTTCTGTATTATTAAGTATATTAATTCTCAATAATTTATTGAAGAAAAGTTATCGTGAATAATTATGCATTAAAAAATGTTAAGGGTTAAATCTTAACATTTTAATTTTTATCATTAATTTCAATTGCACTGACTGGACAAGAATCTATAGCATTTTTTAATGCTTCACTTTCTAAGTTGTTACTGTTTGTAGCTTCAGATAAACCATCTACAATTTCAAAATGATCTGGGTCAATAGCAACACACATTCCACATCCAATGCAGTTTTCGTTGACTTTTAATTCTTTCATAAATTATTCCTCCTTTTATAATTATAGTAAAAAAGTTTACAAAAATCAATTAATATGCTTTAAAAATTTTTATATTTATGTTATTATTTTGATAGAGGTAGTGTTATGAACACAAGAGAGAATAAATATAGTAATAATGTTGGTATGTCTAGAGTTGCTAAAAATGATGATTTGTATAAGCAAATTAATAATAGCGAGCTAGATAATTTTAACGTGCGTAGTAATGCCACAGTTATTGGTAATCAAGAAAGAGAAATAGATGTTGAACAAATAAAAAAGATTCTTGATAAGAGGTATAACTCTGCTCCGAAGAGAAGAAGTATAAGAATTGAAGAACGTCCACATGAAAATATTATTAGTGATGAACCCACTAAAGAGTATGATTTAACAAAAGTTTTAGAAAAAGCTAAAGATGAAAAGGTTGAAACTTATGAAGAAAATAGAGCAAAGAAGTTAAGAAATACTCAGTATAATATATTAAGTAATTTAAATATTGATGGTGAAGAACAAGAAGAAGTAAAAACAACTCCGGAAGAAAATTTAATGAATTTAATAAATACTATAACTATTAATGAAGCTAAGAAGTTAGAAGAAAAAAATAATAATAGTAACGATATTGATCCATTAGATATACTTAGTGATTTAAAAGGTGATGATGATACTCAAGTATATGAAAGTATGGAAACTGAAGTAACAAAGATTACTGAAATAAAAGAAAAAGAGAAAGAAAACAATAATCAAATAACTGAAGTTAAAAATAAAAACCAAGAAAAGTTAGATAATTCTTTTTATACATCAAATTTATTTAAGAAGAATGATTTTGAAGATGATAATAAAGACTTTGTTGATGATGAAAAAATTGGTATTGGTTTTAAAATATTAATTGTTTTAGTGATTGTTACTTTCTTAGTGGGATTATTTTTATTTTTAAAATCATACCTTAAGTTTTAAATCATATTATTTAATATGACAAAGTTTAAAAAAAGAAAAAAATATAGAATATCGAAAGTTGTAATATTAGATATGGCTTTGATATTTTTTTTTACATATATTTTATTTATTGGGTATAGTAAATTTGTTAGTAATAGGTTAATTGATATAGCACATGTTAAGTTAAATGAATTTATGGATTATTTTTTAAGTAATAAGATAAATTATGATTTATTTAAAGGTGATAATTTAAAAGATATAATTGTTATTAATAAAAATAGTGATGGAGAAATATTATATGTTAGTTATGATATGGATAAATCATATAAAGTGTTAGATTTAGTAACTAAAGAATTAGAGAATAATATAAATGATTTAGAAAATGGAAATGTTGGTAATACCCAAAATATAAGTGGAGGTAAAAATGGAATATTACTTAAATTACCTATGTTTATTGGAAATAATGCTATTATAAGTAATCTTGGACCAAAGATATATGTACCAATTAATTTTGTTGGCTCTATTTTAACTAACTTAAAAACTAAAATAACTGATTATGGTATAAATAATGCTTTAGTGGAAATATATGTAACTGTAAAGTTAAGTACAAATATTATAAGTCCGACATCAAGTAAAGAAATGGTAATAGATTATGATGTTTTGATAGCATCAGTTGTTGTAAATGGAAGAGTTCCATCTATTTATGGGGGATTAATTCAGAGTAAAAGTAGTGGTTTATCTATTCCAATTAGCTAAAAACTATGTTATAATTTATTATAGGGTGAGAATAGTGGATAAAGTATTTATAAATAATGCCTTTAGTAAAGCTATTAATGATTATCAAAATAGTTGTGATAATATCCAAGGAATTATGTATAATTCCTTCTTAGTTGTGGTTGTAAGAATGCTTATATCTATCTATAGTGAACTTGATATTATTAATCCAATGATGATTGGTGATGAAAAACTTTTGAAAGAAAATTTAGCTAAGTTTGGATATTCTCCGGATGCTATAATGATGTTTTTATCTAATTTACAATTGTTTTTAGATATAGAAAATGATAATAATCAAAAAGAAATAAAGGATAAGAATCCATATTTTATAACAATTCAAAAAGAATTAGTTGATATGTTTATAAAAAAGAAAGTTAATTTTTATATAACTGAAGTTGAAGTAAATGAATTTTATGATTTATTATATACACCATATTCAAAGAATCCTTTGAGGGTATCATATAATTTTCTAAATGCAACAGATGTATTAGAGATAGATAAGTATTTTAAAAGTGAAATGCGTAGTAATGTTAAAGTAGTTATGCCTAAGGAAAAGCATTATTTAAATGTTAAAGCGTATGAATTACTTAATTATAGTATGGATGATATTAAAAATATGAGTAGTGCAGATGTTGATAGAGTTAATTCTTTAGTATATGATTATTTTAAAATAAGAGAAAATGCTATTAATAAAGAATATTTGTTGGAAAAAGCAATAGAGAAAATAGAAAGAGAAAATAATAAAGTTACTAGTGGTAATGGTTATGTGGATATACTTCTTATATTAAGTGTTATTTCAACAGTATTTATGCTTAGTATTATATTGATGTTAGTTTTTGTATAGGGAGGTAAAATGGTTACAATTGATGGAAAAAATTATGAATTAATAAAAAATGTTAGAGATGCTTTTGATATAAGTGATATTGAAGGTAAGATAACTGAATATTATGATAATTTTGATTATATTTTAGGAGATTATGCATATGGTAAAGTAAGACTTAAAGGTTTTAATGATAAAACTAATAAGTATTATAAACCAATAAATGATATTAAAATGGTAGATGATTATGTAGAAAAGTGTTGTGCATATGGTTGTAAATATTTTATTTTAAAAAAATTAGATAAATAAATTTACAAAATAAAATATATTTGGTATAATTAGTTAGAATAGAAGAAGGGATTGATAAATGTGGAAAAAATTAAAATAAATACTGTGTCTGGTATGAATTTGGAAAAGCCTTTGGTTACTGCTTTTAAAAGTAATACTGGGGAATATGTTGTTTTTGATAATGAAATGAATGGAACAATGGGGCTTCCAATTATATTAGTTACTAAACTTGTTAATAATTCTTTGAGTTTGATTCCTGATACTGAATGGAATTCTGTTAAAGAAGTGTTGAGATTAATTATTTCTGGAAATCAAGTTGATTATATTAGTGTTGGAGAAAGTATTAGCGCTGAAGATAATTTCTTTAAGCAACTTACTTTACCTGTTGCATCATTTGAAGCTTTAAAGAATAATTATAAACCAATAAGTGTTGATTCTTTAGAATCAAAAGTTGAAAATGCAGCACCAGTTTTAGATAATGTTGTGCAAAAACCAGAAGTAGTTGAACCAGTAAATGTGGCTCCACAAGTGCAACAACCTGTAGAAAATACTGTTGTTATGCCTGATGCTCCAGTACAAAGTCAAACTATTGCAAGTGTTAATCCAGTAATGCCTGAAGTGGCTCCAGTTACACCAGAAGTTAATCAAACAGTAATGGATACACCAGTAGAACAACATGTAAATAATACTGAAGTTCCAGTTGATTTTACTGCAGATAAAGAAGCATTCTTAAAAGCTTGTGAAAACATGTTTGATGCATTAGTAGCAAAATTTAATAATAAATAGAAATTAAAAATAGGTAATAAAATACCTGTTTTTTTTATATAATGTAATATGAAAGAGACATTAGAATATTATTATGGTATAGATGTTAATACAATTGATGAACAAGATGGTAAATATCATTTTAAACTTAATAATGAAGATTTCTTTTTTGTGTATTATAATCGTGGTATAGATGAACTTGATGATATAATTGGTGTTAATAATGAAATGATTAAAAAAGGAATTGATGTTCATAAAATAATGTTAAATAGAAATAATAGTTATTTAACTACATTGAATGGTTATAACTATATGTTATTTAGTGTTAGTAATTTAAAAGAAGAATATGATATATTTGATATGGTAAGTATTAGTGAAAAACTTATGGTAACTGATGCAAGAAGTAAGTTATATCGCAATAACTGGGGTGAACTCTGGGCTAGTAAAATTGATTATTTTGAATATCAGGTGCGGGAACTTGCTTATGAAAAAAGTGTTATAAAGGATTCATTTAGTTATTATATTGGTCTTGCTGAAGTTGCTATAAGTTATGTTAATAACACTAATTTTTCTTATGGAAATAATTTTGCACCGAGATTGGTTTTATCTCATCGAAGAGTATTTTATCCAAATTACAAGCTTAATTATTTAAATCCACTGTCATTTATATTTGATATGGAAGTTCGAGATATTGCTGAATATATTAAAGCTATGTTTTTTAAAGAAGATTTTGATTACTCTTTTGATGAATTATCTAGCTTTTTAAAAATAAGACCAATGAATGTATATGAATATCAAATGCTTTTTGCAAGACTTTTATATCCGACATATTATTTTGATTTATATGAATCTATTATGAATAAAGATACTGATGAGGAAGAGTTAGTTAAAGTTATAAAAAGAGTAGATGAGTTTGAATTGTTTTTAAAAAAAACATATTTAGAAATATCTAAATACGCTAAGATTGAAAAAATTGATTTTCTTATAGAGGAACGTTAATTACACCTTCAAGGTCTGGTATTTGAGCTTGAAAGAATGATAATACTCCATCATTTAATGTGTTATCTTGGAACATACAACTTTGACATGCACCAGTCATTTTGACATAAATGTAGTGATCTTCATATTTTATGAATTCTATATCTCCGCCATCCATATTTAGGTAAGGACGTAGTTCTTCAATCATGTTTTTTATTTTTTCTTCCATATCAATTTCTTTATTCATTTTTCTTCACCTAGAAATATTATAATATTAAATGCTTGTTAAGTAAATATTTTTTTGCTATACTATAAGCTATAAGTAGGTGATTGTTGTGTTAAAAGTAGGTGATATAGTTTTAGCTCGGGTTACTGGTATTAAAGATTATGGCTTTTTTGTTAAAGTTGATGATTATGATGGGCTTTGTCATTTGTCGGAAATATCTAATGATTTTGTGGAAAATGTAACGGATTTTGTTAATGTTGGTGATGATATTTATGTTTTAATAGTGGGTATTGATGAGAAAAATAAAAAATTAAATGTATCTATTAAAGATATTTATTATGTAGCTTGTGATAACAAAAAAGATATTGTTGAAACAAGACGGGGTTTTTTACCTTTGAAAGAAATGTTACCTGTGTGGATAAAAGAAAAGATGGATGAATATGAGAAAAAAGAATAATTTTCATATATTATTTGTTTGTTAAATAAAAAAAATAAATAAATTGACATTATGGACAGATTATTTATATGATGATATAATTAAAATGTGGTATGAATAATTATTATAGTTATTAAGTTAATTGTAATTTTTATTTAATTAATATTGAATGGAGTTGATTTTTAGTTAAAAAGTGTGATGTTTAAAATGTGAAGAAAGGTTCTAATTTTAGTCATCTTTTGATTTTTTAGTGTTAATGTATTAAATAAGTTAGTCTTTCTTTTATTATTATTTTTATTATATTAAAAAGGAAGGTGTTATTATGAAAAAATGTAGTGAATGTGGTAAAAAATATGATGAAAATTTAGAAAAATGTCCAAGTTGTGAATTATCAAATTATAATAAATCGGATGATGGTAAAAAGAAAATGATAATAATCATAGTAGTAGCTATTGCAGTTATTGGTATTATTGCTTTATTAATTGATTTAAATTCCAATAAGTCTGGTGGTGGCAATAATGGTGGAAGTGGAAATCCAGGTGGTTCTTATGTTGCTCCGAAGGATGATGATGATAATGATTATAGTGATGATGATTATAAAGGTTTAGAAGATTTAGAAGTTACTAAAGATGTAACTAAAGAAGTTGTTGGAACTTATGATGATGAAGAAATCAAGGCTGAAATAACTGTTACTGGAGTTTATTGGACTTCGAAACTTTTGCCTCCGAATCCAAGACAATCATATTATACATATTATGATGGTTCAGATGATGAAATTTATCAAGTTATTGAAATGGTTGTAAAAAATACTGGCACAGAAAGTTTTAGTGATTATGTTTTTGAAGGATTTTTATCTGATACGTGTACTCCGACTTTTACTTTTGATGGAGGATATTCTTATAAAGGAATAGATCTAATTGAGGTAGAAAAGGATAGTAGTGGAAGATATGATTTAGGAAGTTTTTATTCTATTAATCCATTAGTTACTAAAACAATTTATGCTGTTAAGTCTGTACCTGAAGCTACTAAGGATTTGTCTCTTACTGTTAATTTGTGTTTTGGTGATAATAAATTAAACATTCATTGGTAAATTATAAAAGGTATTACTTAGGTAGTGCCTTTTTTTAAACAACAAAAACAAAAAAATCTTGAAAGTTAACTTTCAAGATTTCGCTTTTTAAATGGCGCCCGATGTAGGACTCGAACCTACGACCT
>ULMK01052747.1_pt1 | contig 28492 bp, 29 predicted proteins | sample 1951621 | NCBI WGS metagenome assembly ULMK01 (sample SAMEA4835547, study PRJEB28245) | human gut metagenome | biome: gut microbiome; material: fecal sample | place: Denmark | collected 2008
TGATGATGCTTTAAGATTAGTACCACCAATTCAAATGTCACTTGAAAAAGCTATAGAATTTATCCAAGATGATGAATTAGTAGAAGTTACACCAAAATCAATAAGATTAAGAAAGAAAATCTTAGACAATAAAGAAAGAGAAAGAGCAGCAAGAAACGCAAATAAATAGATGATTAAAGCAAAGACTGATTTGGTGAAATAAATTTATCTAATTAGTCTTTGTTTTTGTTGAGAAAGGAAGGAGTTTTATGTCAAAAAGAGATTGCAATAGAAAAGGTTATTTAAAAGGAAGTGTAAGAAGTAGAATTGTTTGTGAAAAACAATTAATAAGTATTGAAAAAACTGCAAAAGATAAAAAAGAGATAAGAAAACCACAATTAGGACCAAGAGCTATAGCATGGAATGAATTCAGAAAAACTGGAAAAATAGACAGAGCATATGAAATGATTGCTGAAATATATGGAGAAAATACTTTTTCTAATAATGTTATACTTCAATGGATTAATGAAGAAATGCAAAAAGAGGAACAAAAAAGAAGAAAATTAAAAGGTAATAGCTATGATGAGGCAAGATAAAATGAATAAAAAAGAATTAGAAAAAATAAAACAAAAAGCATTGGAAGAGCATATTCCAATAATAATGGATGATACATTAGATGTTGTAGATAAAATTTTGAAGGAAGTAAAACCAAAAAGAATATTAGAAATAGGGACAGCTGTTGGATATTCAGCAATGTGTTTTTCTGAATATCTCGAAGATGGTGGAATAATTGATACCATAGAAAGAGATGAAGAAAGAATTGCAGAAGCAAAAATAAATATAAAAAATGTTGGACTAGAAGATAAGATAAATATTTATGAAGGTGATGCTGTTGAAATTCTACCAACTTTAAATGAACAATATGATGTTACATTTATAGATGCTGCAAAAGGAAAATATCCATTTTTCTTAAAAGAATCTTTACGAATGTTGAAACCTAATGGAGTTATATTAGCTGATAATATATTATATAAAGGATATGTTATGAGTGATTATAATAAACATAAACAACGTACAGCTGTAAGAAATTTGCGTGAATATATAAAAGAGGTTACAGAAGATCCAAACCTTGAAACAGAAATACTTGAAGTTGGAGATGGTCTTGCTGTAAGTAGAAGAAAAAAAATCGACTAATTTAGCCGATTTTTTTCATGTCGTCAGGTAATTCACAATATATGTTAATAATTTTATTTGAAATAGGGTGAATGAAAGAAATATGGTAACTATGTAATGCTTGTCTATTGATAAAACCAGATTTAGAACCATACAAAAAATCACCAATAAGTGGATGACCAATTGCACTAAAATGAACTCTTATTTGATGAGTACGACCTGTTTGTAATACACATTTTACAACAGACATATTATCTAATTCTTTAATAACAGAATAGTCTGTAATTGCTGTTTGGCCATCTTCAGAAACACATCTTTCGATAATACTTCCATCTTTACGAGAAATAGGAAGATTAATTGTACCAGATTTATCATTTAAAATTCCAGAAACAATTGCTATATATTCTTTCTTTAATATATGTGAATTCATTTGTTTTATTAAACATTCTTGAACATATTCATTTTTGGCAAAAATTATAATCCCAGAGGTGTCTAAATCAAGTCTATTAACAGGTCTAATTTTCTTTTTTAAACTAATAGAATCAAAATAAAATCTAACACCATTTGATAAGCTATCTGAAAAATGTAAAATAGATGGATGAACTGCAATACCAGCAGGCTTATTTAAAATTAATAGACCATCATCTTCATATAAAATGTTAAGTTCCATTTTTGTTGGAACAATATTGTCATTTTCTTCTTCATAATTCAAATCAACTTTTATGATATCTCCATTGTTAGGTATTGTACGTGTATCTATTGGAATATTGTTTAATAACACAAGTTTATTACTAATTACTTTGTGCATTAATCTTGCTGAAAGTTTGAATTTTTGTTTTAAAATTTGATTTATATTTGTATATTTATTATCTATAACTTTATATTCTAAGTACATATTAGCCTCCACAATTATTTTACAAAATCTTTTATAAATAGTCAAATTTATTGCAAAACTCCAAATACAAATTGACTATCTTGATAAAACTTGATATAATAACACATGGAAAAAAAGAAGGGAAAAAAATAATGAACATAGTAGAAAAAATATTCAAACATATAAAACTAGTATCAAAACACAAATGGGTAGTATTCAAATTAGCATGTAAAGTAGGAATACCATGGAGAGGATTTATGCATGATTGGTCAAAATTCTCACCAGAAGAATTTTTTGAAAGCGTAAAATACTATAATGGTAAAAAAAGTCCCATAATAGTATGTAAGCAAAAAAATGGATATTCAAAAGCATGGCTACATCACAAAGGAAGAAATAAACATCATCCAGAATATTGGGTAGACTGGGCATTGCCACAAAAAGCAATAATAATGCCATATAAATATGCAGTAGAAATGGTATGTGACAAAATGGCAGCTGGAATAGTATATAATGGTAAAGATTGGAAACAAGACACACAAATAAAATATTATATGAAAGAAAGAGAAACATCAATAGTGCATCCACAAATAGACAAATTTTTATTAGAAATATTTACACAAGTAAGTGAACAAGGAATAGATAAAACACTTACAAAAAAGAATATTAGAGAAGTATATGACAAATATTGTGTAAGAATGGAGAAATTAGATGAGAATAAGGTTTAAACCATGGGCAAGACCAGAACTAGAAGCAAGTAAATTTTATAAAGACAATCCAGAAGAATTAAAAGGAAAATGGATACAAGAATTTAAAAATAAAGAAAATCCAATACATTTAGAATTAGGATGTGGAAAAGGACAATTTATATCACAAATAGCATTTCAAAATCCAGAAATAAATTATATTGCAATAGATTTAGTTGATGCAATGTTAGGACTAGCTAAAAGGACAGTTGAACAAACATATAATGAAGCAAATAAAGAAATAGATAATGTATTATTAACAAGGTTTGACATAGAAAGAATAGGATTAATACTATCTAAAGAAGACAATGTTAAAAGAATATACATAAATTTTTGTAATCCTTGGCCAAAGGGAAAACACAGAAAAAAGAGATTAACACATACAAGACAATTAGAAAAATATAAAGAATTTTTAGCAAATGATGCAGAAATTTACTTCAAAACAGATGATGATGATTTATTTAGAGCAAGTTTAGGATATTTTGAAGAAGCTGGTTTTGAGATAATAAATAAAACATATGATTTACATAGTGAACCAATATGGGAAAACAACATAGAAACAGAACATGAAAAAATGTTTTCAGAACAAGGAATAAAAATAAAAGCATTAATAGCAAAAATAAAAAATTAAATGAACAAAGGAGTCTTGATAAAAATGAAGAAAAAAAGAGTATTATTTATATCAAGTACAGGTGGACATTTTAATGAATTACAACAATTACAACCATTATTTGAAAAATATGATTACCATATAATAACAGAAAAAGACAAATCAACAGAAAAATTAACAGAAAAATATGGTGATAAAATAATGTATTTACCATATGGAACAAGACAAAAATTATTTAGATATATTTTTATTTACACATTTTTATGTTTTAAAACAATATATTTATATTTTAAATTAAGACCACAATATATAGTTACGACAGGAACACATACAGCAGGACCAATGTGTTATTTAGGAAAAATATTTGGAAGTAAAATAATATATATAGAAACATTTGCAAATAGAAATAGAAAAACAGCAACAGGAAGGTTGGTTTATCCAATAGCAGACTTATTTATTGTACAATGGGAAGAATTGTTAAAAATATATCCAAAAGCTGTATATGGAGGTGCAATATATTGATATTAGTAACATTAGGAACACAAAATAATAGTTTCCATAGATTATTAGAAGAAGTTCAAAAAAATATAGATAATGGAAAAATAAAAGAAGAAGTTGTTGTACAAAGTGGATATACAAAATTTAATTCACCTAATATGAAAATACTAGATGAAGTACCACAAGACGAGTTTGCAAAATTAGTAGATAAAGCAGATGTAATTATTACACATGGAGGTGTAGGCTCAATAATAACTGCTATAACAAAAGGAAAAAAAGTAATAGCAGTTCCAAGATTAGGAAAATATAATGAACATGTTAATGACCATCAAGTAGAAATAATAGAATCATTTAATGAAAAAGGATATATAATAGGGCTACATGATGTAAGTGAATTAGGTGAAGCATTAGACAAAGTAAAAAATTTTATTCCTCAAAAATATGTAAAAAATACAGGAAAAATATTAAAGATTGTCGAAGATTTTATTGGATAAAAGAGACTATTTTAAAAAATTTACAAAGAATTTACAAATAAGAGATAAATAGAGAAAAAGGGGCAAAATTCCACAAAATTTTGCTCTTTAACTATTGCAAAAAAAGAGTATTATTGTTATGATAAGAGAGAGTAAAATTTCGAAAGGGAAAGAAAAATGATAGAATTTAAGAATGTTTGTAAAAGATATAATACTGGAACTGAAGCTGTAAAAAATGCAAGTTTTAAAATCGAAAAAGGAGAATTCGCATTTTTAGTAGGAAGTTCTGGAAGCGGAAAATCAACATTAATTAAATTAATATTAAAAGAAGAAGAACCAACAAGTGGAAATATAATAATAAATGGTAAAGACACAACATTTTTAAAACAAAGTAGAGTACCATATTTAAGAAGAAGTATGGGAATAGTATTCCAAGACTTCAGATTATTACCAGATAAAACAGTATATGAAAATGTAGCATTTGCAATGTACATAGTAAAAGCTACACCAAGACATATTCGTAGACAAGTACCAATGGTATTATCATTAGTAGGTTTAAGTGGAAAAGCCAAAATGTATCCTAATGAATTATCAGGAGGAGAACAACAAAGAGTAGCATTAGCAAGAGCATTAGTAAATAATCCATCAATGTTAATAGCAGACGAGCCAACAGGAAACTTAGATCCAGATACAGCATGGGATATAATGAATTTATTAAATGAAATAAATTTAAGAGGAACAACAGTTGTTGTTGCAACACATGCAAAAGATATAGTTGATCAAATGAGAAAAAGAGTAATACATATACACAAAGGTGTAATCGTAAAAGATGATAAAAAAGGTGGGTACGATTGTGAGATTTAATGTTATAAGTTATTTATTAAAAGAAGGAATTAGAAATGTATTCAAAAACAAAAAATCAACAATATCATGTTTAATGATAATGTGTGCAACAATGCTTATATTTGGATTATTTCTAGTTATAGGAGAAAATATTAACGCATTTGTAAAAAGTGTAGCAGATGCACAAGGAATAATGGTGTATCTAAAAACAGGGGCAACGGATGAAGAAATTGAACAAGTTGGAAAAGACATATTACAAATAGATGGTGTAAGAGATGCAAAATATATTTCAAACACAGAAGGTCTTGAATCAATGAGAGAAACATTAGGAGATAAAATGATAGAAGGTTATACAACAGATAATATATTACCAGCAAGTTATGAAGTAACACTTACAGACTTAGAATTAAGCTCAGATGTTCAAGAAAGTTTAAAACAAATACCAAATGTAGATGACATACGTTCAAGCAATATTATAATTGAACAAATAATAAGATTAGCCAAAGGAATAAAAATTGTTACATGGGTAATTTTAGTATTATTAATAATAATTTCTACTGCAATAATATCAAATACAATAAAATTAACAGTACATGCAAGAAGAAAAGAAATATCAATAATGAAATATGTTGGAGCTACAAATAGTTTTATAAGATGGCCATTTTTAGTAGAAGGTATTATTATAGGAGTTGTAGCAGGAGCAATTTCAGTTGGAATTATAGGATTAGCATATACATATATTGTTGGACAAATTTCAGGAACATCATTCTTTGAAATTGCCAATATAAAATTTATCGAATTCTCAAGTATGAGTGAATTATTAATATTAGTATATCTTGGATTAGGAATAGGAGTAGGTGCAATAGGAAGTACAATATCTATGAAAAAATATTTGGAAGTTTAGGAGGTAAAATATGCGCAAATATTTAACAACTATTTTAACAATTGTAACAATTAGTGTTACAAGTATTTGCGTATATGCCGAAAATATTACAGACTTACAAGAAAAATCCAACCAAATAAACCAGAGTATTACAGAAACCAATAATAGATTACAAGCAGTTCAAGAACAAATGTCGGAAAATATGCAACAATTACAAGAACTTGATACGCAATTAGCACAATCAGAAGAAGAATTAAATAAGATAAATATAGAAGTTAGTACATTAACAACTCAAATATCAGAAAATGAGCAAAAATTATCAAATGCTCAAGAAAAATATGATAAAATAAAAAAAGTATTAGATGCTAGAGTAATAGAAATATATAAATCAGACAATTTACAATTATTAGGTGTGTTATTTGCATCTAAGAATGTAAAAGAATTTTTTCAAACTTATGATAAATTAATATTATTAAGTAAATATGATAAAACTTTGTTAGATAGTGCAGAACAGCAAATTGAAGAAATAGAAGTAACCAAAAAAATATTAGCAGAAAAGAAAAAACAAATTGTTGAAAGTAAGCAATTACAGCAAAAGAAAACACAAGTAGTTCAAAACTCTAAAACCAAAAGACAATATTATTTAAGTAAATTAACAAAACAGGAGCAAGAGCTTCAAGCACAGATTGATGAATATAATACACAAGTAACACAAATTGAAAATGAAATAAAATTATTAGCACTAGGAAGTATAGGAGAAGATTATGTTGGAGGAACATTAGTATGGCCAGTTCCTGGACGTACATCATTAACATCATTATATGGAATGAGAGTTCACCCAATTACAGGAGCATATAAATTACATACAGGAATAGATATAAGTGCACCACTTGGAACATATTTTGTTGCAGCAGCAAATGGAGTTGTATCTAAAGCAACATATAATACAGCATATGGAAATATGGTAATAATTGATCATGGTGGTGGAGTACAAACATTATATGCACATGGAAATTCAATTTTGGTTCAAGTTGGAGATGAAGTAAAAGCTGGAACACCAGTTTTGGAAGTAGGATCAACGGGATATTCAACAGGACCACATGCACATTTTGAAATAAGAATAAATGGTCAAACAGTAAATCCATTGGATTATTATAAAAATAAAAATAGTATAACATCAAGTGCAACTAAAGAAGATGATGAAAATAAAACAGAAAGTACAGAGAGTAATTAAAAAACACAAGAAAGGAAAGAGATTATGAAAAAGAAGATAATAGAAATTATTGGAATTATAATATCTATAATAATAATTTTTCAAAATATAGCATATGCAACAAGCTCGAAGTCAAGTTTGCAAAATCAGCAATCAGATATTGATAATCAAATAAAAGAACTTGAAAATGAACAAAAAGAAATAAAAGCTAATAAATCTGAAACAATGAAATCAGTAGAAGATTTAATATACCAGATTTCAGATGTTGAAAATGAAATTGATGATTTAAAAAGTCAAGTGAAAGATTTGCAAGCTCAAATTAAAGTTACAGAAAAAAGCATAGAGCAAAAAGAAGAAGAATATAATAAACAAAAAGAATTATTAGATGCAAGAGTTATTGCATTATATAAGAATGGTGAAAATTCATACTTAGAAATATTTTTATCATCATCAAGTTTAAAAGACTTTTTATCAAAATATTATTATGCAGAGGCTCTTATGAATGCTGATAAAGAATTTATGCAAAAAGTAACAGATGAAAAGAAAGAAATTGAAGCTACAAAAGCAGAACTTGAAAAAAATAAAAGTGCTTTAGATGATGCATTATCACAACAAAGAATAAAACAAAACTCATTAGAGAGATTAAAAAACGAAAAGCAGACTTATGTTGCTCAATTAACAGCAGAGGAAAAAGAAAATCAGCAAGAAATAGAAAAATTTGAAGAAGATAAAAGAAAAATTCAAGCAGAATTAAAAAGAATTGCTGAAGAAGAAGCAAAGAAAAATACAACAAATATTTCTCAAAAACCAAGTGCAAGTGGATACATATTTCCTGTACAAGGATTAAGTAAATCAAATATAAATAATAAAACATATCCATCATATAAAGGTCATACAGGTGTTGATGTTAATATAGGAGTTTCTGGAAAAAGTGTTGTAGCAGTTAAAGATGGAACAGTTGTTATATCAGAAGCACGTATTAGTAATGGAAAATACTATAGTTATGGAGAATATATTGTTATAAGCCATGGAGATGGAACAATGACATTATATGCACATATGTTGGCAAATTCAAGAAAAGTAAAAGTCAGAGATAAAGTAAAACAGGGTCAAGTCATAGGAACTGTTGGATCAACAGGAAACTCAACTGGAACACATCTTCATTTTGAAGTAAGAGTTGGAGGAAGCCCAGTAAATCCATTACCATATTTGCCATAAAAAGAATTAAATAATTAAAAGGAGAAGAAAAATGGAAGAAGATAATAAATATATAAAAAGACAAAAGATTTATAAAATTATCATGTTAATGATATTAACAGCATTTGTTACAAGTATATTAACAGCTATATATATAGTGAAATTAGATGGAAATACTCAAACAACTAATAATTCAGGAGTAAGTTCAATATTAAATGTTTTAACAAGTGATAGTAATTTAACAAAATCATTAAAAGGTATTGAAACAATTGTAAAAAGTAAATATTTGAATGAATCAGATATAGATGAAACAAGTGCAATAGATGGAGCAATAGAAGGATATATAAATTCTTTGGGAGATGAGTATGCAGAATATATTCCGGCAGATAAAATGAAAGAATATACAGAGGGTATAATGGGAAATTTTGTTGGTATAGGAATATACATGGTAAAAAATACAGAAAAAGATTTAGTTCAAGTACTTTCACCAATTAGAGAAAGTCCAGCTGAAAAAGCAGGAATAAAAGCAGGGGATTTAATAACAAAGGTAAATGGAGTTTCATATACAGCAGATCAAATGTCAGAAATGGCTAATACAATAAAAGGTGAAGAAGGATCAAAAGTTACAATTGAGGTATTAAGAGGAGAACAAATATTAACATTTGAAGTTACAAGAGAAAAAGTTAATACAAATCCAGTTTACTCTGAAAAACTTGAAAATGATATTGGATATTTAGAAATAACAAGTTTTGATGAAGGAGTTGCAGAAGATTTTAAAGCAAAATATTTATCATTAAAAGAACAAGGAATAAAAGGATTAGTAATAGATTTAAGAGATAATGGTGGAGGTCTTGTTGCTGAAGCATTAAAAATAGTTGACTATATTGTACCAAAAGATCAAACAGCATTAATAACAGTAGATAAAGACGGAAAAGAAGAAATTAGTAAAACAAAAGAAGATGCAATAATAACAGAACCAATTGTATTATTAGTTAATTCAAGTTCTGCAAGTGCATCAGAAATAATGGCAGGAGCATTAAAAGATTTAAAATGTGCAACAATAGTTGGAACAAAAACATATGGAAAAGGTGTAATACAACAACTTTTAACATTAAGTAATGGAGCAGGATTAAAAATTACAGTAGAAGAATATTATACTCCAAACAAAACAAAAATAAATAAAGTAGGTATAACACCAGATTATGAAATATTATTAGAAACAAGTATAACAAGAGAACCAACAGATGCAAATGATACACAACTTAATAAAGCAAAAGAAATACTAAAGGCAAAAATAGAAAATTAATTTATAAAAATATAAGCTACAAAAAAGTAGCTTATATTTCAGTTGTAATGAAAGGAGAAAACAACATGAAAATGAACTTAGCAAATAAATTAACAATATTTAGAATACTATTAGTTCCAGTTATAATGTTAATTCCCATAATTGATAATTTAGTAGGTATTCCTGGTGAATTTTTGGGAATTTCAACAGCATTTTGGATAATGAACATTATATTTATTGTAGCATCAATAACAGATAAGTTAGATGGATATATAGCAAGAAGTAGAAATCAAGTAACAACATTTGGAAAATTTTTAGATCCATTGGCAGACAAAATATTAGTGCTATCAGCATTAGTTATTTTAGTAGAATATGGTAAAATACCATCATGGATTCCAATAATAGTATTAGCAAGAGAATTTATAGTATCAGGATATAGATTAATTGCAGTAGAAAAAGGTGGAAAAGTAATTTCTGCATCAATATGGGGAAAATTAAAAACAGTAACTCAAATGATAGGAATAATATTTGCATTTTTAGATAAATTCAATTTTGGAGAATTTATATTTAGAGTATCAACACAAGCTGAAGCTCAAATAAATTCAGCAAGTATATATATGACAACAGGACAATATATAATAAATATAATAACAACAATAGTACTAATATTATCTGTAATAGCAACAATATTCTCAGGAATAAACTATTTAAAAGATGGAAAAGACTTGTTTAAAGACTAAAACTATTGACAAAATACGAAAAATAATATAATATACTACATAAACAAAATTATGAATTTTGAAAAATATTTAAATGTTTTCCAAAATATTTTATGCATAAGAAAGGATAGCGATTATTATGGAAGAAAAAGAAGTAATATTAACACAAGAAGGATATGATAAAATAGAAAAAGAATTAGAATTCTTAAGAACAGAAAAAAGAACAGAAATTGCAGAAAGAATAAAAGTTGCATTAGGCTTTGGAGATTTATCAGAAAACTCCGAATATGATGAAGCTAAAAATGCACAAGCTGAAAATGAAGGAAAAATAGCAGAGTTAGAAAATAAAATAAGACATGCTAAAATAATAGATGAAGCAGAAATAGATACAAAAACTGTTCAAATAGGAAATACTGTAAAATTATATGATGTAGAATTTGAAGAAGAAGTTGAATATACAATAGTTGGATCAACAGAAGTAAACTTGGCAGAAAATAAAATATCTAATGAATCACCAATAGGAAAAGCATTATTAGGAGCAAAAAAAGGAAGTACAGTTGAAGTTAATGCACCAGCAGGTGTTATAAAATATCAAATTTTATCAATAACAAAATAATTTAAAGAAATGTCAAATATTTGTTTGACATTTCATTTCTTTTATGATAGTATATAGTCATGATAAACGGAATAAATGTTCTATATAAAAGGAGAAGTGATTAAATGGGAACAAGAGCTGAAACTACTAAAAAAGAAAAAGCAATCTTAAAATTCATAGAAACACAAGTATTAGAAAACGGATATCCACCATCAGTAAGAGAAATAGGAAAAGCAATAGGATTAAGTTCAACAGCAACAGTACATGCATATTTAGAAAAATTAGAAAAAGATGGATATATAAAAAAAGAAGATAAAAAAGGAAGAACACTAAAAATTATAAAAGGAAGTAATGGTGAACCATATGTAAAATCTTCAAAAGATTTTTATGTTCAAAAAGAATTAGTAGATGTTCCAGTTATTGGTAGAATAACAGCAGGCCAACCAATATTAGCAGTAGAGAATGTAACAGATACATTCCCAATTCCAGTAGATTTCGTGGGAAACAGTGAAAGTTTCATGTTAACAGTAAGAGGAGAAAGCATGATAGAAGCTGGAATATTAGATGGTGACTATATATTAGTAAAAAAACAAAGTAATGCAAATAATGGAGAAATAGTAGTAGCATTAATTGGTGATGAAGCAACAGTAAAAACATTTTACAAAGAAAAAGACCATATAAGACTTCAACCAGAAAATCATACAATGGATCCAATAATAGTGCCAGATTGTAGAATTTTAGGCAAAGTTGCAGGAGTTTTTAGAAAAATGTAATAATAAAAAATTAATATAAAATAGCAAGAAAAATCTTGCTATTTTATTATTGATATAATATAATTAGAAAAAAAAGAGGAGAACAAACAAATGAAGCACAAAAATGACCTAAAAATTAAGATAGATAAAGAGCCAAGAAAGAAAGAAAATATATTAAAAAGAATAGTAATAATTGCAATTTTATTACTTATTGTAATTTTTGTATTAAATAAAGCAGAAAACTATCTGAAAGAAAAAACTGCAAATGAAATTAATTTAGTATTAAATAACAAAAATGTTACAGCAAATCTAAAACATGAAATAATAGAAGAAAACGGAAATATATATATGTCAATGGATGATATAAAAAACTATTTTGATAAATATATAAATATTGAAGATGAAATAAATGAAATTGTAACAACATATGATAAACAAATAGCCAGTATAGGATTTGAAACAAACAAATTGACTTTAAATGGTGCAACCAAGAAGATATATGCACATGCAATAAAAAAAGATGATGTAATATATATGCCAATTGTAGAAATGAAAGATGTATATAATTTAGAAACAACAATTGTAGAAAATAATGTAATATTAGATTCTTTAACAAGAAAACAAGTAAAAGCATATGCAAAATCAAACCTATCTGTAAAATGGAAAGCAGACTTTTTTTCAAAAACAGTAGACAAAATAGAAAGAGGAGATGTAGTAGTCGCAATTGAGGAAAAAGATGGATGGACAAGAATTAGAACAGAAAATGGAAATGTAGGTTTTGTAAAAAGCACAAAATTAACAAATTATACAACAACAAGAGATGACTGGGAAGAAGAAAAACAAATAACAGGAAAAGTAAATATGTTTTGGGATTATTACTCAAAATATGTACAAGCACCAGACAGAACAGGACAAGTAATTGAAGGTGTAAATGTGGTATCACCAACATTTTTCTATATAGATTCTAATGGAAATTTAAAGAATAAAATAGGGGAATCAGGAAAAAAATATATAGAATGGGCACATTCGAATGGATATAAAGTTTGGCCAGCTATACAAAATGATGAAGCTGGAATAAAAGTCACATCAACAATATTAAATAGTTATACCAAAAGACAAGAATTAATTGAAAATATAGTTGATGTATGTGTTGAATATCAATTAGATGGAATAAATATAGATTTTGAAAATATGTATCAAGCAGATAAAGACAAATTTTCAAGATTTATAATAGAATTAGATCCAAGAATGAAAGAATTAGGAGTAGTATTATCTGTTGATGTAACTGCACCAGATGGAGATGCAAACTGGTCATTATGTTATGATAGAAATGTAATTGGACATGTTGCAGATTATTTAATATTTATGGCATATGACCAATATGGAGCTTCAAGCACAAAACCAGGAACAACAGCAGGATATAATTGGATAGAAACAAATTTAAAGAAAATTATTGAATATGATGAAGTAAAAGCAGATAAAATTATTTTAGCATTACCATTTTACACAAGAAAATGGAAAGTAAATTCAAATGGAGAATTAGTAGAAAAACCATCTGTAGTAAGTATGTTAAATACAAAAATTCCAAATGGAGTTGAAAAACAATGGAATGAAGATTTGCAACAATATTATATTGAATATGCAGATGGAAAAGATACTGTAAAGATGTGGATTGAAGATGGAACATCAATTACATCAAAAGTTTCATTAGTCTCAAAATATGGACTAGCTGGAACGTCAGGTTGGAGAAAAGACATGGAAACATCTAATGTATGGACAATAATTAATACAGAATTACAAAAAGCATCAAATTAAAAGAAACGGAAAATTTCCGTTTCTTTTTTTATGTCAGTTTTGGTGTAAATTTTCTATGAAAAGCCTTGTCAAAAAGCAAGAAAAAAGATATAATGAGGATGAACTAGGTGTCAACAATAAAAGAAAAGAGAGGAGCGATTTTTTATGAAAATAAAAATTACAGGAAAAGAACTTAAGATAACAGATGCAATAAACGATTATGCAGAAAAGAAAATGGAAAGGATAGAAAAATACTTTGACAATGCAGAAGCTGAAATAATAGCAAAAGTTGAAAAAAATTATCAAATAGCGGAAATCAAAGTAATGGCTAATGGAGAAACATTTAGAGCAGTTGCTGAAGAAAAAGATTTATATGCATCTATAGATAAAGATATAGATATAATAGAAGGACAAATTAGAAAAGCAAAAACAAAAAGAGAAAAAATGCAAAAAGATTCAAGCTTAAAAGACTTAAATGCACAAACAATAGTACATGAAGTAGAAGATGAAATTTTAAAAGTAGAATACTATGAAATAAAACCAATGACACCAGAAGATGCAAAATTAAAATTAGAAGAAAGACCAAGTCAAATGTTTTTAACATTTGTTAATCAAGAAAATGGTAAAGTAAATGTTATTCATAGATTAAAAGATGGTAAAAACTTTGGTTTAATAGAACCAGAAGCATAACAAAATATAAAAAATCAAAGAGGCTCAAGTTAATGAGCCTCTTTTTAGAAATTATAACTTAAAGGCAAAGAAGTTTTGCTTTTGAGTTTTTACATTGAAAAATTCTCTCCAAAAAACGTTTCTTTGAAAAGCAAATTGTTCTACAGCATGTTGATTATCAGAAATTTTTAAAACATTTGGACTAATACGTAACAAATCTTCAAAAGTAGAATTAGGTGATTCAATTAGCTTCAAAAATTCATCATATGGAAATTTAATAGATAAATTTTTCAAAATGATAAATTTACCTGATTTTTTTAAATAGCCTAATTCAATTTCATTTTCTTTCAAATAACAATTTTTCCAATCACCATCAAATGGACAATCTTTAAAAATAACTACAAACCGTTTTTTTGAGTACAATTCTAACATAAAATTTCCTCCATAAAGTGTGTGTATTTCGAACGTATGCTATTATATCATGAGATTATGTAAAATTCAATGTTAATGAAAAAAATATTGAAAAATTATTGACAAGATGTGACAGAAATAGTTTTATTATTTGTAAAAATAACCATACCTGGTTTTGCACCATTAGGTTTTTTTACATATTGAACCTTGCAATAATCAACAGGAACATTAGATGAGAGTTTTGCTTTGCTATGTTCAACAGCAAGTTTAGCACATTTTACTAATGTATCATCAGAAACATTTTGCCCAGAATTTTTTAGTATAACATGACTTCCTTGAATATCTTTTGTATGAAGCCAAATATCATTTTTATTTGCAAATGTAAATGTAAGCCAATCATTTTCTTTATTATTTTTTCCGACATATACATCAAAATTATCTATATTAAAATGTAATGGGGAGTATTGTTTTTCTTGTTTTTTCTTTTTTGTATTTTTTGTATTTTTTTTCTTTTGAGATACTTTCTTTTTTATTAAATTTTCTGAAATTTCGTCTAAAATTTCTTGAATTTCTTTAGTAGAAGAAGCTAACTCTATTTCAAAAATAATACTATCAATATAATTTAATTCATTTTCTGTTTCAGCTTTTTGAACTGAAACAATTTGAAGTGCATTTTTTAATTTGTTATACTTTTTGAAATAATGTTTTGCATTTATATTTGGAGAATATTTTCTATCTAGTGGAATTTTGATTAGATTATTATTATCATAATAATTTTCAAGTTCAATATAATCTGTATGTGTATTTGTTAATTTATATAAATTTGAAGTTATTAATTCTCCATAAAGTCTATATTTATCTCTCTCTTCACAATCTTTTAATTTTGTATTAATACTATTTAAACGGTTTAATAATTTTTTTTGCGAATCATTTGTTAGTTTTAAAGCATTATTTTTGCAATTATTAAATGTTTCTTCTGTTTCTCTTGAAAAATAAAAATTATCTATAAATTTATTTAAATAAAATTTTTCAACTGTAACATTATTTCCTAGGCTTAAAGTAAAATCAGAAAGTTTATTATTCTTATATACTTCTGTAAAATATAGATTATTTGGAAATGTTAAAATATTGTTTATATATTTTTGTAATTTTAATAAATTTTCTTTATTAATAGTAGTAATATTACATTTTTCAAGAGCTGATTTTATAAATGATAAACTAAAACCATTAAAAGTGTTTGCAAATAATTTTGAAAATTCTTCAACTGATAGATTTAAATTATCTTGAAAGATACTATATATGTCAGATATTTTAGTGTAATCTAATTTTTCAGAAGTTGGGAAGCTATATGTTCTAGAGGGAAGAATATCTCTGTAAATAGTATCTGTTGCCCAAATGTGTCTTAATGAATCAATTATAATATTTTTATCATTAATTAGAATAATATTACTATGTTTTCCCATTAGTTCTATAATTAGGCTTTTTATTTCAATTTCATTAAATTCATTTATTGTTTCAATATTAATTTTTACTAATCTTTCTAATCCATACATTTCGATAGTAGAAATTTTACCACTAATTAAGTGTTTTCTTAGTAACATACAGAAATTTGGTGCTACAAGAGGATTTTCTTTTGAATTTGTAGTTAGATTTATTCTGCAATTGTGTGCATCAATACATATATTTAATGCATAATGGATTGAATTTGAATAAATTCCTAGAAGAATAGTATTTTTATCTGGTTGGTGGATTTTATCAATTTTTCCACCAATTAAATCATTTTTTAATTCATGTGTAATCGCTTGTGTAACAATTCCATCAAATGCCATTAGAATCAGTCCTTATATATAAATTTAGATTTTATATGGATATCTATAAACCTTAATGATAATACCACAAAAACTGTCTATTGTAAATAATCTAATGGATTTACATAGTTGTTTTCAATTCTAAAGCCTATATGAAGATGACAGCCTGTTGTGGCTCCATTTGTTGGTTTTCCAGTTGCTGGATCACTATAAGTATTTCCAGATACTCCATAAACATATTTAGGTCCAACATTACCAATAATTTGGCCTTGTTTAATTAGTTCATCAACATAAACAATGTAGATAGGGGAGACATGGCAATAAGAAATTTTTATGCCATCATTGTATATCCACCACCTCCAAGGAATCCAGTAAAAGTAATTATTCCATCACATGTGGCAATTAAATTTGTTCCTTCAGGTGCAGGAATATCAATACCTTTATGAAATGTTGAAGCTCCTGTTGTGGGAGCAATTCTTTTTCCAAATTTTGAGGAGAGAGTAGTATAACCTGGAATTGGCCAAGCGTAATTAGAATTACCTAAAAATATTAAATCTTTTTTAGTAGGTATTTGTTCAAAGTTTGATGAAGAAATTATTGGAATAAAAAGTGTGCATATAATAAGTGTAAATATAATTATTGAATAAAAAGTTTTTGACAAATAATCAGTCCTTTCATGAAAAAATAGAGAATAGTTAATACTATTCTCTTCAATATGGCAGGGGTACTAGGATTCGAACCCAGACAAGCGGTTTTGGAGACCGATGTGCTACCATTGACACTATGCCCCTAAATCAATTACTTAATTATATTAACACAGATTAAAAAAAATTACAAGAGATTTTATAAAAAAATATTATTAGATAAAAAGAAAGTCTATATTTTATAGACTTTCTTTGATATTAGAAATTAAACTTTTTTGATTTTACTGCAAAGGCAATAGTTGATACTGTAGCAACAGTTATAAATCCAAATAATATCGGAGCACCTGTTTTTGGTAATTCTTCTGGGGCTTTTGTTTCATCTTTTGTTGGTTCAGTTATAGTTGGTTCTGTTTTTGGCTCTTCAGCTTTTATTGCAGTAAGTTTTAATTTTGGTGTTACAGTTGATTCTGTAGTTTTTTCTGTATTATCAAAATCTTTATAATTAATTTCAACTTTTTGGTTTGTATCTAATATTTGATCAATTATTTTTTCATTAAATTCATCTTTTAATGTTAATGTATATTGAACTTTTAATGTTTCTTTAGCCTTTAATTCTGGAATTGTCCAGGTTATACTATTTGTTTCTTTATCAATTTCAGATGATATTTTTAAAGCATCCATACCTTCAACATAAGCCATCTCAAAATTATCAATGATATATTGAGGGAAATAGTCAACAATTGTTATATCTTTTAATGTTTGTTCAACTGGAACTAAATCTGCATAGATTTGTTCTGTAATTGTTTTTTCAATTTCATTATCATTTATTTTATAGAACTTTCCAATAGTAGGTTGAGCTGTTGTTCCAAAAACACCTTGAATAACTTGACCATATGTATAAGATTTTCCTGTTGTATCAGTTTTGAAAACAGCTTCTTCAGAACTGATACCTGTTAAAAGTGAAATTACATTGATGTTTTTTAATGATTTTAGTGTTTCATTAGTTGTGGAAATAACTTTTTCTAATGCTTCAACAGATACTAAATCAGAACTTCCAACACACATATTAGGCAAGCCATCTGTTAACACGATTAAATATTTGTTATTGTCTTCAGTTGAAAATGTTTTTTGAGCTAGTTTTAGACCAGCATCTAAATCTGTATAAGCTCCAGTTCCTTCAATAGAATTGATTTTTTCTTTTAAAATAGAAAAATCGTTTGTAAAGTCAGATATTAATTTAGCATCTTTTTCTGTTCCTTGTTCTGAAACTTCAGAACTTGATGAGAATGAAACAATACCAATTTTTAATGTAGATGAGTTTAATGCTAGTAAGTTTTCGATAAGTTTATTGGCAGAATTTAAAACTAAATCTTTTCTTGTAACTTCACCAACTTTATCTGTCATGCTTGAAGAGTTATCAATTACTAACATTAATTCTCCTTCTGGTACTTTATTAATTGCATCATTATTAACTTGTAATTGTAATGTAACTTGTTTTTTGTCTAATTCAGAACTTACAATTTTCTTTTCAAATTTTGAATTTTCATTTAATTTAATATTACAAATATTATTTTCAACAATCTCCATTTTTACTGGTGTTGAGGCAAAAACAGTTGTTGAAATTAAAATTAATAGCAAACATAATGCTATTGAAATTTTCTTTTTCATAAAAATCTTCCTTTCTTCTTAATGTATCAGTAATATTTTAATATATTAAACAGAAAAATGCAATAGAAATATAAGGTTTTTTATAAAGAAAAAAGGCCCGTAAGGACCTTTTGTGTGTAGGAAAAATCGCCAATATAGGTGATTTTTCTATACATTATTAATTATGTCTAAAGGATTAGCAACATCCACCTCTGTTACCACCACAACAGCAACAAATTAAAAGTATAAGAATTATTATCCAGCAGCAGTCATCTCCAAAACCAAAGCCACATCCACAACCTCTATTTTCTGGCATACAAAACACCTCCTTTATAATTAAGATAAGATTTGCTAAAGAATTTTAAGTAATTCTTTAAATTTTTTCTTTTGATAATATATAATATGGTAAGTTAGAAAAAGTGTTACACAATTTCCTACACAATAAAAAATGAAAGAGAATTTTATCTCCTTCATTTAAATTTCTTTATTAAAGTTTCCATTTGTATATTGATTTCCTTCAAGTTTTTTACCAGTTAAAACAGTTTTTATAATATCATTAATTTCAGAAATGTTTTCATCTAAAATATCAATTCTTGCAAAATCAATAGGGAGTCCATCATATTCGATTGATGTTATTTTACTATTGTAAATAGTTGTAATTGTTTGGATATTATCTGGTATAATTCTAAATAAAAATCCAAGTCTGTCTTTTAGATAATATTTATTTGTTGAATTACATTTATGATCACATTCTGAATAACATTTATTTGATTTTCCTAGTAAACAATAATTTGAGTTCATCAATGGAGTTCTTCCATAGACAATTAATTCTGTTTTCTTGTTTGTGTTAAAGTTTTTTAAATCAGTTTTGTTAAGTTCAGGTGATAGTGTTATTGTATTTGCAGGTAATTCATTAATAGTTAAATTGTTAAATATATTGAATGTATAATTACATATAAATTCATAATCTTTGTAATCTTTTAAAAGTTCAAAATTTCCTATATTTGATAAAACAAATCCTTTTATTTTGTATTTTCCTAAAATAGTTGGTAAGTTATTTTTTATTAATCTATTGTAATTATTTCTAATTATTATTGGCATATAAATATATGTATCAAATTTTTGGCAAACATTTAAAAGTAGGTGAGAAAAGCTTTTATTTATAAAATATTTGAATGGTATATATATTTTAGATACATTTTTTAATTCTAAATAATCATAACTTAAATTTAATGTATTCAATAATAAACTTATTTTTGTTTCTTTATGTGATGAATTTGGATTGTTTTCTGTATAATTTGCATTAGATAATCTTCTAAAACTTGAAATAAGTTTTTCTTCATATTGAGCTAATGCTTGTCTTCTAAGTTCATTAATTCCGCTAATACTTGGAACATAAAGATTTTCTCCTAATTCGATATTTACATTTTCAAAATTATAAGGTGTATTATTAATTTTACAGATTTGAGAAATAAGTCTTTCTTTTGTCATAGGTGATTTTTGAGCAGGTTCAGGAATTATATTAGAGTCAATCTTAACAGATATATTATCATCAAATATCTTTAAAGAAATAGGGGAGTTTAAGATAACTTTCATTTCACAAGATAATTTTCTTTTTCTAGACTCTTTTTCAATAGTTTCTAATGCAGAAGTTGTTAATTCTTTATCAGAAATTTTGAATAATTTATCACCTATAAAAATATCACCTTTCATTCTACCAATTTTTATTTTATCACCAATATGTGCTTCTGTAATGTTTTTATCATTTTTCATTAATTCAGAGATAGTATATAGATTTGTTTCATGTTTTTTATTTTCAACACAAATTTTATCTCCAACATGTAGAAATTCATTAGTTGTAAATGAAATGTATCCATGATTTTTATTGAAATTTGAAATGGTTCCTAAATATATTCCCATATTATTAGATTTTTGAGGATATATTAATTTTCTATTTTCAGTAGAAGATAAATGTCCATTTGAAAATCCACCTCTATTAAATACTTGTAATAAGTCTTTTTTGTCTTTTTCATCAATTTTAAAATCATTTTTTGACATGGCTAAATCAAGGTATTTCCTATAAATTCTAGTAACAGTTGCTACATATTCAGGAGTTTTCATTCTACCTTCAATTTTTAAACAAGTTACTCCAGCTTTTACTAGTTGTGGCAAATATTCTAATCCACATAAATCTCTAGGACTTAATAAATAACCTTTATCAATAGTTGTATCATTTTCTAACAATTCATAAGGTAATCTACAAGGTTGAGCACATTTACCACGATTTCCAGAACGACCACCAACCATACTTGAAAATAAACATTGACCTGAATATGAAATACAAAGAGCACCATGTACGAATGCCTCAATTTCAACATTTGAGTTTTTACATATATGTTCAATTTCTTGAATAGAAAGTTCTCTAGAAAGTACAACACGAGAAAAGCCCATATTTTGAAGAGTAAGAATACCTTCTAAATTATGTACAGACATTTGTGTACTAGCATGAACAGCAAGACCAGGAAAATTTTTTATCATATAACGAGCAAGACCTAAGTCTTGAACAATTATAGCATCAATACCATATTCATAAGCTTTTTTTGCTAAAGCAATTGCATTATACATTTCATCATTTTTTATAAGAGTATTTAAAGTCAAATTTGTTTTAACACCTCTTATTTTTGCATAATTTATAGCTTTTTTTAGTGTATCATCATCAAAATTTGAAGCAAAAGCTCTTGCACTAAAACTATTTGCTCCAAAATATACAGCATCTGCACCATTTTGTACAGCTGCTTTTAAACAATCAAAATCACCAACAGGTGAAAGTAATTCCATCATAAATCCTCCAATCATTATAAAAAACGGATTTAAGAATTTCTATGCAATGGAAATTGCTTAGAAATTCTAATAATCCCCATAATTATTCTGTACGGAAAAATCACCTACTAGGAGATTTTTCCTACATAATAAAAAACATTATATCATAAAAAAGGTAGAAACTACAAGAAAAATTAAGGAATTTGTAATATAAATGTAATATAAAATACATATCATCAAGGTTGACTTTAAGAATAAAAAAATGATATACTATTGTCGAAGAAAAAAGAAAAAAATAACAAAAGTAGAGAATATATAAAATACTGTAAGAAGAGGAGAAAAAATGAAAAAAAAGTTAATTTTTATTTTAATAATGATAATTTTAATATTGCAATATTTTTGCTTTTTTACTAAAACATTTGCAGTAAATCAAACAATTAGTCAAGATATAGAAAATCTAGATTCAAATACATATCCACAAATAAAAGAAATGATACAAAATTTAAAAAATGAACATCCAAATTGGAATTTTAAAATATTATATACAGATTTAGATTGGAATGAGGTAATTGAAAATGAATATGTAGGACATGGTTCATCACCAAGAAACTTAGTACCAACAAGTAATTCATATGCAGGAGAATGGATATGTCCTATTTGTGGTAATGCAACATATGATTCAGGAAAATGGCATTGTGCATCACAATCAGCATTAAAATATATGATGGATCCAAGGAATTCATTAAATTCATCAGATGTTTTTCAGTTTTTAGAATTAACATATACAGATTATAAAATTGAGACAATACAAGCAATGTTAAAAAAATATGATTTTTGGAATAATGAATCATACATAAATGCAATTATAGAGGCATCAAAAAAATATAATGTAAATGTTTATTATGTAATAGCAAGAATATTACAAGAACAAGGAAATGGAACATCACCATTAGTAAAAGGTGAAGGGTATAATGATCAATATGTTGGGGTATATAATGTATTTAATATTGGTGCTAGTGGAAGCGGAAAAGACAACGTTATATTAAATGGGCTTGCTAGAGCTGAACAAGAAGGTTGGACATCAATTGAATTATCAATTGATGGAGGTGTTGAATTTATCTCAAAAGGATATATTAATAGAGGACAAAATACAATGTATCTTCAAAAATTTGATGTTGATAATTCAGAAGCAGGATTATATTGGCATCAATATCAACAAAATATAATGGCCCCACAAAATGAAGGAACAAAATTAAGAGTAGCATTTGAAGAATGTGAATCAATAGATATGGATTATACATTTATAATTCCAGTATATAAAAACATGCCAAATATAGCATGCGAAAGACCAAATACAGATAATAATGAAACTCCTGAAATAAATAGTAATTTAGTAAAATGTAATGCAAATCCAAGTTTAAGATTAAGAGATAATCCAAATGGAACATATATTGGAGAAAAAATATATCTAAATGAGGTTGTAACAGTAATTGAAAAAGCAACAGAAAAAGTTGCAGGTACATATTGGGATTTTGTTAGAAAATCAAATGGTGTAGAAGGATATGCTGCAAGATCAACATCTGATGATGAGCCTGTATATAAATTATATTTAGTTCCAGTAAAAGAAGATAATGGAAAAGATACTCCTGATAATCCAACACCAGATGTTCCAGAAAATCCTGATGATGAAAATAAAGAAATTGTAGAAAATGAAAAAATAAGAACAAATAATACTACAAATGAAATAACATCAATTCCAAATTCAACAATCACAGATTTAAAAGAATTATTAGGAGCAGAAATAGTTGTAAAAAATTCAAATGGTGAAGTGGTTTCAAACGAATCAAATCTTGCAACAGGTTATGTTGTAAATGATAAATATACAATTTCAGTTCTTGGAGATGTAAGTGGAGATGGAGTTGTAGATGCAAGAGATTCATTAAGAATTTTAAAATATGCAGTTGGAACATATGAATTAAATAATGAATATGCAAAATCAGCGGACCTAAACAAAGATGGAATAATTGATGCAAGAGATTCATTAAGAATTTTAAAATATGCTGTAGATACTTATAAAATAGAATTATAAAGAGAGAGAGGAATAATTGTGAAAAAAAAGATATTTAACATATTACTTATAGCAATATTTTCAATTTTAATTTTAGAAACAAAAGTTAATGCTTCAAATATTGTTTCAACAGATAAGCAAGTTAATTCTGGTGATGGAAATGTAACAATATCAATAACTTCAAAAGAAACATTAGGAGCTTATAACTTGGAATTGGTTGATAATTCAGGACTTGAATTAGTTAGTTCTAGTGCTGGTCCAAGTGGAACAGCAAATGGAACTAAAATATCAGGAGCTTCAGCAACAGGAATAACGGATTTAGGAAGTTATACATTTAAAGTGCCAACAGTAACATCAGATACAACATATAAGATAAAATTTAGAATTACTGGAATAGCAAATGTCAATGATGAAGATTTACCTAATGTTGATAATAATGCAATATTAACAGTAAAAGCCCCAAAAACAGAGACACCAACAGAAAATAATAATACATCAAATAATGCAGGAAGTTCAAATAACAACACATCAAACAATTCAGCAAGTTCAAATAATAATAGTACAACAAAGTCATCAGAAGCAAGATTAAGAGATTTAGGCTTAAATCCAAAACAATATGATTTTAAAGGATTTAAACCAGATACATATCAATACAATGTAGAGGTTCCAAATGAAGCCGAAAAAGTATATATATATGCAACAACCAAAGACTCAAATGCAAAAGTAAAATCAGGAGATGGAAATATCGCATTAAATGAAGGAGAAAATAAAGTTGAAATTGTAGTTGTTGCAGAAGATGGAAAAACAAAGAAAACATATACACTAAATATTACAAGAAAAGCTGGAGAGCAAACAGCTACACCAGTAGAAGAGCCAGTAATAGATGAACAACCACCAACTGAACCAACGACAACTTCAACAAAAGAAGAAACTTCATCAACAACAAGTTCTGAAAATACAAAAATAACAACTTCAACAACAAAAACAGAAAGTACATCAACAAAAAGTGAAAATCAACAAATTGTAGGAAAAGTTGACTGGTTAAAACCAGAAACTTGGGGACAAGAACAATATATATTAGTTGCAGTTTTAGTATTTTTAATATTAACAATAATAGTTTCAATAATATTAAAAATAAAAATCAAAAAAGATGAAGAAGAGGAGATTGAGTTCCCAGGAGCAGAAGAATTAGATAGAGCAATGTTTGAACATCAGGAATTGTCAGATAATGGAAATATGGATGATAATTATTACAATGATGATATGAATGATGAAAATCCATATAGTACAAACTTTAATGATGATTATTATAATGATAATACTCAACACGATGAAGAAAAAATAAATGATCAGCCGGTAGAAGTAGAATATAAAGAAGAAAATACTTCTAATGATTATAATGATAATGTATCAGAGAAAAATGATGAGGACATAGAAAGAAAAAGAATGCTTGAAGAATATTTTGCGGATCAAGATGGAAAAGATTCAAAAGCAAAAAGAACAAAAACTAGAGGAAAACATTTTTAAAATAAAAACGGCTCATTGAGTCGTTTTTTTGAATATTAAGAATAGATATAAAAAAAGAAAACATTTTAAAATGTTTTCTTTTTTTATGCAAGACCGTATTTTTTCTTAAATTTATCTGCTCTACCACCTTTAGTGTCAAGTCTTAAGTTTCCTGTCCAATATGGATGACATTTTGAGCAAACATCAACTTTTAAATCTTTTTTTGTAGAACCAACTTCTATAACATTACCGCAAGCACATGTAATAGTTGTTTGATTATATGCTGGATGTATTCCTTCTTTCATTTGCAAATTCACCTCTTTCTTACAATAGTAATTTTTGCCTTTTATTATATTACCATATCTTTATACTTTTTTCAAGCTTATTTGTTTAAATTTTTATTTTCTTCTTGATTAATTTGATTTACATATGTTGCAGAAGCTTCTAACTCAGTATTTAAAGATACTTTTTTCACAAGCTTATTCATAATATTAAAAATACAAGCAACTATTAAAATAAATAATCCTATTTTTTTCCAATATTTAGCTAACATAATAAAATCTCCTTTAAAAATTTAATACATAACAATTATACGTTTTTTTTATTGATTTGTCAATATTTTTTGAGGTTTTGGACAAAATAAAGTCAAGAAAAAATATATTATATAAGGAAGGAAAAATATTAAATGAAAAAAACTTTTTTGTTTATAGTGTTAATTGGAATTATGTTAGGAATAGGTATATGGATTTTTAAAACAAATAATGATAGTCTAAATTATCAAGCTCAAAGAAGTAGTACAAACAAAAATAATCTAGATGAGATTGATATTAAGTCAACACAAAGTACAACAGATACACAACAAGTGACAGAACAAACAGAAAAAGAAATTGCAAATTTTTCTACAAAAATTCATAATAAAGAAAAAGCAAGACAAAATAATATGCGAATAACATGTGATTCATTAACAAATACAGAAATAAAACCAGAAGAAATATTTTCATTTTGCAATACTGTTGGAAAAGCAACAAAAGAAAAGGGATATCAGGAAGCAGATGTATATGTAGATGGAGAGAAGAAACAAGGTCTTGGTGGAGGAAATTGTCAAGTAAGTACAACTTTATATAATGCAGTTCTTAAAGTTGATGGATTAGAAATTATAGAAAGACATGAACATAGTGGATATGTGCCATATATAGAAAAAGGTAAAGATGCAGCAGTAGCATATGGAAGTTATGATTTTAAATTCAAAAATAATACAAATAAAACAATAAAAATTATTATGGAATGTCAAGAAAAAGATGTAACAGCCAAAATAATAGAAAGGTAAAAGACCAGATTTTTTATCTGGTCTTTTATATACTAAAAATAAGGGAAAGCATAATTACGAAGAACGAGTTAAATTGAACCAATTGCTAAATAGAGATTTCATTATATTAATAAATGAAATTTTATTAATAGAATTTTCAGCAATAAGACTTACTTCTGCAATTTTATCATTGTTTAAATAATATGAAATTGTACCAAGTTGTTGACCTTGAGTTATAGGTGCTTGAATACTTTCTGGAAGATTAATTTCATAAGTAATACTAGATTCTTCGCCTTTTTTTATCAAAAATGATGGAGAAGATTCATAAATGGCATTTATTGTGTCAGCAATTCCTTTTGTTACAGGAATAGATTTAAAAACTTCACCTTTTGTAGCAAAAGATTTATAAGAAAATGTATTAAATCCATAATCAAGTAGAGTAGAAGCATTAGAAAATCTAATTGCAGAAGTAGGAGCTTTCATAATTACAGAAATTAATGATAAATCATTACGAGTTGCAGATGCTGATAAATTAAATAATGCTTTAGATGTAGAGCCAGTTTTTAAACCAGTACATCCAGAATAATTACGTACTAATTTATTTGTATTAGATAATGCAGATTTTCCATCTCTAAGAGAATCTGTCCAAATTGTTGTATAATTTGTTATTTGAGGATGTTTTGTTAATAATTCACGAGACATTAATGCAATATCATATGCAGATGTTAGATGATCATCTTCATCAAGACCATGACAATTAACGAAATTTGTATCATTCATTCCAAGTTCTTTGGCTTTTTCATTCATCATTTTTACAAAATTTTCTGTAGAACCACCTAAATATTCAGCCATAGCAGTAACACAATCATTTGCACTAACAACAGCTATTGCTTTTAACATATCATTAACACTTAAATTTTCGCGAGGATCAAGCCAAATTTGTGAACCTCCCATATTAGCAGCATTTTCACTACAAGGAATTTGGGTTTCTAAAGTTATTTTTCCTGAATCAAGAGCTTCCATGATTAATAATAAACTCATTATTTTTGTAACACTAGCAGGATGTAATTTTTCATGAATGTTATGACTATACAAAATTTGACCAGAATTTTGCTCAATTAAAATTGCACTTTCTGCATCTAGATTAAGGAAATTATCATTTTGAACGTTTGCAGAAGATTGAGCAGATGTTTCAATACTGCTATCTAAAACAGACCAACTGTAGCTTGTAGAATATGCTAATGTCATAGGGGATAAACCAATAACCAATAAAATAAAACAACATAAAAATTTATATTTCATAACAAGTCCTTTCATAAATATATTTTATGAAAATAGTGAAAAAATATTCAAAAAAATGGAAAAAAGTATTGAAAATTAAAAAAAGTAGAACTATAATATTTCTGAAAAAAGATACTAACAAAGGAGAAATATACATGAAAAACAAAGGAATAACATTAATAGCACTAACAGTAACAGTGATAGTATTACTAATAATTTCAGGAGTAACAATATCATATCTTACTGGAGAGAATGGAATAATAAATCAAGCAAAAGATTCAAAAAAATTTGCAGGAGCAGTAGAAGAAAAAGAAGTATTGAATACATCAGTAGCAGCAGCTATTGGAAAAAGTTCGAATTCTAAAATTGATGAAGTAAATTTAAAGAAATATTTGAACCAAAATGTAGGAGATGAAGTAAAAGATTATACCTTAGAAAAGAAAGATGGATATTATAGCGTTACATTTACAGCAACTGGAAATGAGTATGCAGTATGGGAAAATGGAACAGTACAAGATATGGAAGAATACCAAAAAACTCCATATTTAAAATTAGATCCAAGTGAATTAAATGCATTGGAAAAAGGAAGTAGTTAAGTAATAAAGGCAATAACAAATGTTAATAATTCGAATATAAAATGGGAAACAAGTAATTCAAATATAGTAACAATACAAAAGAAATCAAATACAGAAATAACAGTA
>ULMK01044202.1_pt1 | contig 27239 bp, 19 predicted proteins | sample 1951621 | NCBI WGS metagenome assembly ULMK01 (sample SAMEA4835547, study PRJEB28245) | human gut metagenome | biome: gut microbiome; material: fecal sample | place: Denmark | collected 2008
CTTTTATAACAACATTAATACTAAAATTGTTTTTTATATCCAAATAAATTTGATCAATTTCCCTATCATTTATCATTTTATTATTTATATCATTTATAGTTCTATTTATAAAATTAATATCTTTGACTTCATCATATATTTTTTTATTTACATAACCAGTTATTTTATTATTACCAATTAATATACATGGCATTTTCATAGCAAGGGACTCCAAAACAACTCTACCAATTCCAATAATACCATTATATCCACCATTAGCTTCTTCATATATATTATCAGAATATCCTTTCAAATAAATTTTATCATTCAATTTATTATCTGTAATAAATCTATTCAAATTATCGAACTCACTACCATCACCAATAATATCTATTTGTTCAATATCATAATCATTCATTTTACTAATAATAAGTTTTATTTCATCTATTTTATCACTATCAATTCTAGAAACAAGCAACCATTTATTATTCTTTATATATTTAATAACAGGAAATTTTTTAAAGTCAATAGGATTTTCAAGTAATAAAGCATTTTCATATTCAAAATTTTTAAAACAATCAACACCTATTTTACTTACAGATAAAACTTTGGCAACAGCTCCACACTCAAATGCATAAAGAAATATAGGTTGACTGATATTGGTTTTTGCAAAATTGTAACTTCCAATACCATGATAAGAATACACCATTTTAACTTTCGTTATTTGACTTGCAAACAAAGCTGCAAAGTATCCATAATAAGGATGAACATGTATAACATCTATTTTTTCTTTTTGAATTATTTCAACAAGTCTTTCTACATCATTACAAAAATCTTTAATAGTATCATTATAAGAAAAATGAAAACCATCATATATATTCGCATTTTTTAATAAATCAGTTTTAGTATAATTTCCAAAAGCAAAAATCATTTTATTACCTAAAGAAAGATTATTATAATATGTATTTATTTGAGTCTCCAATCCCCCTTTAGAATAATTATCACAAACAACTAATATCTTCATTAAATCACCTATATTTCAAAAATTTTTTCACTTCTATCATTTTTTATTATGGCATTTTTCTTTTTAAATATTCTTGAAGCTTCACTAACAATTTCCTCATCTTGACTAACAATTTGTAATAAACCAAATGAAATATCTTCGTCTATTTCAGGAACTCTAATATAAACAAGATTATTATTTAAAAGTTCTTTCTTGATTAATTTAAAATCATTTTCATTTAAATCATCTAGACTATTAACATAAAATTCTACAAGTTCATTATTTTTTGACTTCTTCTTTAACCCAAAACTTAATATTTCTTTAGTCCATTTTTCTCTCCAAATATCCTTATTAAAAGACTTAGCAACTTCTATACCATTTTGTCTAATTTGTTTTTGATTATCATAATCATTTAACACTTTAATTAATGTTTCCTTTAATGATTCTGCAGAAGGCTCAATCATATATCCATTGTAACCATTAAATACTAAATCGGTTAAACCTCCAATACGTGTAGCAATAACCAAATTGCCACTAGCCATAGCTTCTAAACATGATAAAGATGTCCCTTCACTATATTGAGTTGGTATCAAACTAATATCACTATATTTATAAACTTCTTTCATTTTTTCTGGGGGCATACTATATCTTTTAATTTTATCAGGATATTTTTCAATCATTTCATCTATATTTTTTGTATCAACTTCAAAACCTTTACCTACAAAATGAAATTCAACATTATCATATTTATTTAAAATATCTTCCACAATATCTAAAACAATATAAAGACCACGAGGTTCATATAATCTTCTAGGATATGTAATAACGATTTTATCACTTTTTTCCAAATAATTATCTCTAGGAGAAAATTCAGAAACATTTACATAATTAGGTATAACATGAAATTTTCTAGTTCCTAAATCATAATCAACAGTTTGAAACCAATTAGCAGTATTGGTATCGACAGAAACTAATTTATCACAAAAATAAGCTCCATCTAAATATATTTTTTTATTATCCCAAAAGAAATCTTTACCATAACTATAATGATTCAACTTATTATCCCAACTAACTCCATGACTTATACCAATAGATGGACCTATATGATTAGGATAACATTCTTGAAAAGCAGAATATATATGTAATTGAGTATTATTATAAGTATGATAAATATATTTTTTAGTTTGATTATCAATAAATCTATAACTAAAATCTATATTATCACCAGAACACAATCCTATTACATTTATATTTTTATATTTTCTTATAAAAGGTATTTCTCCATGTTGATAAATATTTAAATTAATTCCCACATCTTTGCAAACATCATATAAATCAAGTAAGTATCTTTCAGCACCACCTGAATAATAATTAGTTCCCTTAAAATTGAAAAATGTTGAAGTTTTAACACTAATAGCATTTTCAATATTGTAATTTGCAAATAACTTTAAACCATTGAGTGTTTTAGATAAATTATTTACATAATCTTCTAAATTATCATTCCAAAACATATTAAAAGCATTTTTTAAATCACTCTCTTTATTCTTATAAACATAAACAAAAGCTCTATCCACAAAAACATTTTTTAATGTATAATCGTTTATATCCTTGTTCATTTCAAAAACATTATATTTCAACTTAAACTTAGACATTTTTTTTAACATTAAATCTTTTTCAATACCAGATTCTAATATAACATCAATATATCCAGGTTTAAATTTAATTGTTGATAGCTGTTCAAGAGGTGTTTTAGTAGGAATAACATTCTTTCTTGAATTATTAATTTTATTAATTAATGACTTAGGTCCTTCATTAACTAAAACTTCTACACCTCTTCTAATTTTATAATTAATTGTTGACATATTTTCCACTCCACTTCTATTTTTTTATATAATCTATATATTCTTTAGACATTCTTTCTAAACTCAAAAATTGATATTCATTTCTATTTATATTTTTATATTTATCAAGATTTTTAGATATGATTATAATAGCCTCTACAAATTTATCAGTAGATCTATCACTTTTTTTCAAACTCATATTATATGCTTCTACTGTTGTAATTTTAAGAATATCATCATATGGAGGTATAACACCAACAATTCTATCACTAACTGGAAAAGTCTTATTTAACATAAAATCAGTCATAACAACAGGTTTTCCCTTTAGCAAAGCCTCCATTACCGTAAGAGGAACACCCGCTTCATGAATAGAAGGTTGTAAATAAATATCACAATTATTAAGGATAAAATCACCTATCTCTTCTTGAGGAATATAATTTAAAATTATAATATTGTTTTTTGCTTTTGATTTATCAACAGCATTAACAAATTTCTTATATAACTTTTCATCTAACACAGGACCAGCTACAATAAATTTAATGTTTTTATTTATTTTTATAACTTCTTCTGCTATACCGACAATTTCCATTTGATGTTTTCCTGAAGTATATCCACCAATTGTTAAGCAAGTTATATCGTTGTCTTTAATTTTTAAACTTTTTCTCGTTATTGAAGATATTTCTCCATTATCTAAATTTTTAAAATCAATACCATTTAATATTACTTTGATATTTTTGTATCCAGTTTTCTTAGAAAAATATTCTTTACACCATTCAGATACAGCTATAATACCAGTGACAAATCTTAATTTAATCTTTAAATTTCTCCACTCATTATCTGTATACCAAATATAAGTATTATGAATAATATAATAATTTTTAAAACCTAATAACTTGAATAAAATCATATGAAATGTAGTAAAATGAAATATTAAAGTACCAATATTATTTTTAGCACAAAACTTAATCATTTCAACAATATCATAGTAAATAATTCTTATATCTTTCGGAGTATAAATTTGTTCAAACATTGGTCCAGTTGTATTACTAATACAAATTACTTTTGATACATCTCCATTATTTTTAAATGCTTTATAAATATTCGCAGCAACTTGTTCTAACCCACCACTATTAAAAGATTCAACAACTTGAGCAACTCCTTTTTCTTTTCCAATATATTTTATTCTATAATAAAGAAGATAAAATAAAGCACCAATAAATCTAAATAATTTTATAATTTTTCTAAAAATTTTTTTCATTATTTACCCCCATTAAACATTTTTAAAAATTCCTTTTTACCATTTTCGTGGATAGCAACATATTTTTTTAATACCAATTCATTATTATCAGCTATCTCTTTTAGTTCTTTTTTACTCAATAGCTTTCCAGCATTAAAATCATCTAATGTAATGTACTTCATACCTAAATCAATAAAATCGCCAATCCTTGGACTACTAACAATAGGTACAATTCTATATTTAAAATAATCCGCTATTTTAGTTGGGCATGCAACATTATTAACAGTTATATCATCTCTCAAAACATATCCATAATGAGCTTTCATATATACATCTTTACACAAATCTTGATAAGATTTAGAACCTACTACTAAGTTTTTAGGTTTTGTATATTTCCATGTTGCCCAGAACTCTTTTGGATTAGGACAATAAACCATAAAATTAGCAATATTAATACATTTATGAATGGATTCTTGCATCAATTCTATCTTTTGCCATTTCATAATACCACCAGCATAAATAACAACAGGTTTACCATCAACTAATTCTTTATTATCAGGAACTTTTACGTCGTACTGTGATAAATTACTATCAAAAATAGGCATTATGATTGTTTTTGCTTTAAACTTATCACCATATTTTTCTTGTAAATGTTCTTTAATTTTGTTAGTAACACAAATCAAGCACTCTGCTTTTTCTACAGTAACTTCTTCAATATCACCATACATTTGAGCATCTTCATATCTACCATATAAAGTTTCTTCTTCTGGCACAACACCATGAACATCAACATATACTTTTACACCTGGTAATTTATAAAACTTTTTCTTAGCTTGCCAAACAGAATGGCAATAAATCTTTCCACAAGCCATCATAAGTAGTGCAATTGCCGCAGTTTGTTTTTTAGAACCCGGCAAATATCTTATAACAGTTGTATTTTTTTCTGGATATTCCTCAAACACCAATGAAGTACTATTTGTTTCATAGGTAACATAAACCTTATAAAAATCTTTAAATAATTCATCTACAGCTTTTACCCTCTTATAATAACCATCTTTTAAACGTTCTTCATTAAAATACGGAGCAACAATAACAATAGATTTATTGTTTTTAATCCTTTTTCTAACATTCAAAAAACTACTCAACAAAACCTTATTCATAAAACATCTACTTTCCTTCCATAAATTTTACATATTCATCACACACAGCTTTTCCACCTATTTTTTGAACAACCCCATGTTCTATCCAAATAACTCTATCGCACATCTTCTTTATTTGTTCAATTGAATGTGATACAAATAATACCGTAGTTCCTCCCCCAATCATACTTCTCATCTTAGCTTCACTTTTTGCTTGAAATGCTATATCTCCAACAGATAATATTTCATCTACAATAAGTATTTCCGGTTCAACGATAGTTGCAACAGAAAATGCTAACCTTGCAACCATACCTGATGAAAAATTCTTAACTGGTACATCTAAGAATTCATGAAGCTCAGAAAACTCCACAATATCATTAAACTTAGCATCAATTAATTCTTTTGAATAACCCATTACTGCCCCATTTAAATAAATATTTTCACGAGCAGTTAAATCCATATCAAATCCTGCACCAAGCTCTATCATCGGACAAATATTACCATAAGCTTTAACACATCCCTTAGTTGGTTTCATAACTCCAGCTACCACCTTTAAAAGTGTTGACTTACCAGCTCCATTTGATCCAATGAATCCCACAACTTCACCTTTATTAACTTTAAAGTCAACATCTTTTAAAGCCCAGAATTCATTTTTCTTTTTATTCTTTCTTTTTTCCTTGTTAAATAAATCAACAAATCCTTGTTTCAATGAAAAACCTTTTTCTATTCCTAAATTAAATCTCATTGAAACATCATTAACTTCAATCATTATATTATCTTTCATATCTTCACCCCTTAAACATAATAGATAAATTTATCTTGTTTTTTCTTAAACACAACAATACCAATTACAAATACTACTAAAGCTGAGATAAAGCATCCTGCAAATTGTCCAAGTGTTGGACAATTATGATAAAGGATAATTGTTCTAGCAAAATTAATATATTGATATAATGGATTAAACTTCAAAACAAATGCAAATGTTGGATTTAATATAGTTAAATCATACATAATCGGAGTTAAATATGTCCAAATTGTAATAATAATACCATAGATATAAAACATATCACGTAAGAATACGGCAATTGTTGATAAAATAAATCCCATACCTACAGTAAACATAAATAAACATAAGAATGAGAATGGTAATAATAAATGCCACCAACATAAACCTGTACCAGTAAGAAGTATTACTGCATACAAAGGAATCAATGTAAGTAAAAAGTTAATACCTACAAAGACACATTTAGAAAATGGAAATATGTACTTTGGTAAATATACTTTATTAATTAACCCAAAATTAGCAACAACACTACTCATAGCTAAATTAGATGCTTCACTAAAATAATTAAAATATGTTAACCCAATTTGTAAAAATGCTAAGTAACTAACCCCCGGTGTTGAAAACTTAAACACGTTGGAAAAAACTATAGCCATAACAGCCATCATTAATACTGGATATAACAAACTCCAAAAAACACCCAAAACACTCCTTTTGTATTTAACTTTAAAATCTCTTGATACTAATTGTTGTAATAAGAAACCATACTTATGATAAGTATATTTAAAATTGTTAATAACTTTATTCATATCAATAATCCTTTCAATTGATATTATAACAAAAAAGGTTGATAAATATCAACCTTTCTTAGTTAATTTCCTTATTTTTAAATATTATTTTATCTCCAATTATATAATTTAATACACAAGTTGATGCATTAGATATTATTTTTTCAAAAAATGGTAGAATACTGCAATACTTATCCAAAATAATTAAAACTAATGAATCTAAAAAGTATGACAGAATTTTACTAAATAAATAAAGCAGAACTTGTTTTTTATACTGTTTCGTTTGACACTTATATACGTATTTAAAATTTAATTTAAATGACAAAGATATTGATGCACCATAAGCAACCGCATTACATATTATAATATTTTTAGTTAAAAAGCTACAAGTAATTAAATAAAGAACAACATTTATAAAAGTAGTTAAAAATGAAAACAAAACATATTTAATAAATTTTTTATTACTTAATAAATTCATAAAAACTTCCATGTTGAACATACTTGTAATTATTAATAACAGACATAATATTAGTATTTACATCAGAAAATTTAGTAATCTTTTTATCATTTACAACGCCATCTCTATTAAATGCAGGAACAACTTTTCTAACACTATCTAAATATTTAAAATAATTAGAAATATTTAAATCCATGTTATTTAAAACATAAGCACCAAGAAAACTAGCATTTAAATAATCAATATCTTCACATTCAATTTCATAATTTGAAAATATCACAGCTTTCGTAGTATATTTTCTTAAATTATTTAAAGTTTTATCATCAGTATTAAAATAATTTGATGATAAATAAGAATTAAATCCCCCATTATCAACTGTATAAGGTAAATGATCACCAAAAAATACAACAATCGTAGGCACATCTAACTTCTGAATCATTTTATATAAATTATATAATTCTTTTGAAGCATCGTATACTCCTTGAGCATAATTTTTCAAAATTTCTGTAGAACTTTTATTAAAAGAACTCTTTACAACATTAATATCATACTTATCATATTTTCCTTTATTGTATGGAAAATGATTTTGACCAGAAGCAGACATAATAAACTTATAATTATCAACACTAGTATCTTTCAATTGATTATAAATATCTTCCATTAAAGATTTATCAGAATAATAATCACCTTTATTTTCACCAGATAAATTAACATCATAAATTAATTCATCAGTTCCAAACCAAGTATAATTTCTTCTACTATTATATGAAGTATCACCCCATGGTGTTAAATACATTGTAGTATATCCATTATTATTAAATTCAGCAATTATATTCGGAGCTACTTCCCCACTATAATCATTATAATATTGTGTAAAAGGAATAAAACCAGAATTCCAAAATGATAATGAAGCACCAGTTAAAATTTCAAACTCCGTATTAACGCTAACACCACCAAACGTTGGAACTAATAAATCAAACACCATAGAATTATCACTTTTTTCAAAATTTTTAATCTCAGGCATTAGCTCTTTATCAAATTTAATTTCATCAACATTTTGCAAATCACTAAAACTTTCAGATAAAATAAACACTACATTTGCTTTACCCCAATTAATTTTACTCTTATTATTACTAGCATCATTTAATAATTTAACAACTTCTTTTGAATCATATCCATCGGGCTCTGAAGCTTTTTTACTTACATCACTAATAATAATTCCCTGAATAAGACCAAATTCATCACTAAAATCAGCTGCAGAATAAAATTCATTTAATTCAGATTTACTTGTATGATAAATTCCTTTAATAATTACATTATTCCACTTAGTAATAATTAAAGATTGGAAAATGAATATTACAACACATACAATACTAATAATCATTCTCTTTTTCTTACTATTAAAATCCAAAACCATGTTTTTATCTTTAATTATAAACACCAAACCAAATAAAACAAAAATAATAATTTTTAAAATATTTACAAATATCCAATTACCTATCGTAGATGTTGCATTTCCCATCATCTTTATATTATCAGGATTCAAATAATTAACATCAGACAATTCAATTGGTATACCCATTATATGGAATTTAATATCGTTAACCAAAAGAAAAATTCCAAATAAAATAACTAATATAATTTTTGCCCATATACTTCTTTTAAACAATAAATTAATAAAAGAATAAATTAATACTACTAACAAATACAAATAAATAAAAGCCAAAGGATAACTTATAACATTATTAATAGAATGAGAAATTGCAGCTATCAAAGCATTATTATTTAACGCATAAACTAAATCACTTCCAAAAATCAAAAACATTGGAAAGAACACTAAATTAACTGTATATTTATTAAATATTTTTCTAGTAATTTTGGGAATATCAGGTTTATTTATTTTAAATTTTAAAATAAATAAGAACCCCATTATTAACAATATAAATGGCATAACCTTACCAATTAAACTATAATTAATAAATCTTAAAATTAAAAATATAATCGGATAAACTAAGGCAATCGTAGTAATTGGTAATCCAATATACTCACCATTCTTACCAGTTTTTGTAACATACAACATATTAAAATATGCAAGTCTTATTACCCCACACAATAAATAAAAGATACAAAAAAGTAGCACAATCTTAGATTGATTAGACATAAGAACCGTTAATAATGCCGGAAAAACTCCAAAGCAAATAACATCAGATACTGTATCTAACTGAACACCATACTCTTTTTGACTTTTATTATATTCATATTTTCTTGCTAATGGTCCATCAAATGAATCACAAATTCCACATAAAACTAAACAAAAAATTGCAATAGTAAAATGTTGTAAACAAGCAAAATAAATTCCGCAAAAAGCTAAAGCAGTACCAAGCATGGTCAACAAATCGCACTTTCTAAAATATCCTATAAAGAATTTCATAATTAACACTCCACTTCCAAATTATAAGTATATTGTATCAGCAAACACCATCTTTTTCAATCTTTCCTTCATAAATAACCCCACTTACAACAAAAATAAATGGCAATACTGCATTAATTGAATTAATTATATTACCGGTTAAAAATGCAGAGAATAAAAACAATACCACACATGATAACATTATAAATGCATAGTAATTTTGTATTTTTACAAAATTATTAAATGCATAAATAAATAATATCAAATAAATAACAAGTAAAATAATACTTCCAATAATACCAAAAGCATAATAATGTAAATAAAAATCACTTTCTATATTAACTATATTTTGTATTCTTGTATTACTTATACCAACGTATTTATCTAATGAATTATTATTTACCTCTACTACTCTTCTTATTATACTTTTTTCTATATATCTATAATTAATTTTATCTATACTATTATTTTTAACAAAGTTATACCAAAACTCTTCATCATATTTAATCGGATAATACTTTTCAAAAAAAACTTTTGGTAAATAATCTTTATTATAGTTTTGATATACATATTTTGTTTTATCTACATCCATGGATGTATCATCCATAACTATAGCTTTATCATCTACTATGGATGTATCATCCATATGTCTATTTATACTTCTATTAAGTTCTATGCTTCTATTATTATATGGACTTACTTGTAATAATAAAACCCATCCAAGCACTGGTATTACCAGTATATATATTCTTTTCTTTATACTTATTTTATTAAAAATACTTATAATAAAATAAAATATTATAGCAAATACTAAAGTAAGTAAACCACCTAAAGTAGATACTCTAGTACCTAACATAAGCATTGCTAAACTAACTAATAAGACATATATAATACTTTTTTTACTATTATATAAGTAATCATAAATAAACATTAACAAAAATATTATACATAATGCTGATACTTGATTAGCATATATAAAATAACCTTTACTAGCGGTATATTTATAATAATTATACTTATTCCATTCAAATATATTCTTAGTTATAAATGTATCACTATATGAACCTAAACTTATTTTAAATATATTAGTTAAAACTATTGAACCTGCAAATAATATACACCATACTTTTAATACCAACATATACTTTTTAAAAGGCAATTTTATATAATATAATGAATAAATAAATGTAATCGGTGTAATTAACTTTAATATCGTAAGTAATTCACTAACTATATTAAAACCATAACTACTAGGTAATAAACTTTTAAAAGATTCTTGATGATAAAAACTTACCCCAAGATAAATTAAACATAACACATAATAAAGAATCATCCATTTAATATTCTTTCTAGAATCTTTATATAATATTAATGTAACAAAAAGTAATAAAAATACAAATATAACTTGTATCAAGGTAGATATTTTATTATATAAAAATACTGTACTAAACAAAGGCAATAAAAAAAGAAAGAAAACAGTTACATTTTCTATTATATTTTTTACATTTTTTCTCTCTTTCATATTACTACCTCATTTTCTTTTTTTCTTTTTATGATCAAACAATATATCTGTTTTTAAAACAATAAACATAAGTAATATCATCAACAAGATATATAGAGCAATTGCAATTTGATTATCCCCAAGTATAAAAAATATTGATATTGTTGCAAAAGATATATCTATTGCATAAATAATTAAAATACTTGCTGTTGGGCTATACTTCATTTTAAGAAGTTGATGATGAAAATGTTCTTTATCAGCTTCTCCAATATTTTGTCCCTTTAATAATCTTCTTAAAATAGCAAACAATGTATCAAAAATAGGAATTGCTAAAATAACTACAGGTACAATTAATGAAGTAAATGTTGTAATTTTATATCCAAGTAAAGCAATAACAGATATCATAAAACCTAAAAACAAACTACCAGTATCTCCCATAAATATCTTTGCTGGTGGAAAATTATGAACTAAAAATCCAAGTGTTGCTCCAAGCATAATCAAAGATAAAACAATATCTAAACCACCTAATCTATTTAAAATAATAGCAATAATAGCAATTGTTAAAAAATATATCGCACTAATACCACTAGCAAGTCCATCTAATCCATCAATCAAATTAATAGCATTTGTTATACCTACTATAAAAAATATAGCTAAAAAGTCATTAAACCATGGTGCAAAATAAAACTTTAAACCTAAAAAAGAAATTTCATGAAAAGCTAACTCACCATAAATAACTACAATAGCTGCAGCAATTATTTGAACCACTAATTTATATCTTGCTCTAACAGGTTTAATATCATCAAAAATACCCACAATAACAAGTAAAAAACTTGATATTAAAATAGATATCATCTGAGTATTAATTTCCCCATATAAGATATACCCAAGTAAAAACGAAAAATATATGGCAAGTCCGCCTAATCTAGGCATCGGAACTTTATGAACCTTTCTTTTATTTGGCATATCCATTGCACCAACATGTAATGCAATTTTTTTAACAATTGGTACCAATATTAAACTAGTTAAAAAGGTAACTAACAAAATTATATATACATTATGACCATTTACTATTAATTTCATGTACTTCCCTCTCTTTTTAATATTATAAACTATATTAACAAAAAATACAATTGACAACTAAATACTTTTATAGTATTATATCAATACCGGAGATAAAATCTCGTCAGGTCGATAGTTAGATAATGATTTATTTAAATTAAGTGTAATGTAAGTACACCATACTAACTGGAATAAAGCTGCAATTATGTAGCTTTTTTTCATGGCAAAATAATTTTAAAATTTAAAAATTCATTTACATCATCTTCATTTAAAACCATTCTTCTAATAGTTCCTGATATTAAATCAGCTGCCTGAACTAAATAACTCTTACTAGAATCTTGATATTTAATGTGTAAATCTAATTTATCATGAACAATCGGAGTAAATACATTATCATAATTAAAATTCTTAATACCATATTTTAACTCTTCCATAAGTCCATCCTGTAAGTTATAATACCCATTACTTTTAGTACTTTGTTCATCTATATTTATTATAACTTTAAGTGGTCTATACGAATCTATATTATTTTTTTTAATTTGTTCATTTATTACTTCTTTAATCATTCTTCTTAACCCATAGTCAAGGAACCTTCCTTTGGCTTTTTTATCATTTATAATATGTACATAAACTTTATCATTATTAATAATAAGTCCAATAATAAAGTATTTCTTTATATAGTTCATTATCCTTCTTTTATCACTATTTTTAATATTAGTATTCTTAATCTCTGGACAATTTTTATTACAATTATTCTTATTAGAACAATATTTACATTTAATATCTTTAATTATACTTCTATATTGAGTAATAAATTTATCCTTTTCTTTTTTTGATAAAAACAATATACCTCCATAAACACTAACACTTTCATGTACCGAAAGCTTACCTGAATCATCTAAATTAATATATACCTCTTGCATATAAACCTCCTTGATTAATTACTATAACACATATTAATCAAAATAAACATATCAATTTACACAAATTTGACAATAATTAATTAAGCAAGGAAGAAAACCCAAAAACGTCAAATTGAAAGCTTTATTTTACATTTTGATTTAATTTAAATTACACCATTTACATAATTTTACATAATATTTTTAACCATCAAAAAATTTTTTTCCAGGACTTCAGGGAAAAATCACAAATTTTGCAAAAGATTTTTCAAAAAAAGACAAAAAAAGCATCACTAAATAGCAACGCTTAATCAAATAATAACTTAACTACTGCAGTAATATGTTCATCTGGATTATATTGATTAAAACGAACATTTTTAATCATAGCTGAATATTTAACACCATTTTCTAATAAATCTGCAATTTCCTTAGCATAATATCTAGGAACATAACCAAGTTCAATTTTTTTATTATCAACATTCGTAATAATTTTAATCGCGGGCTCTCCATTATAATTAGTTAATTCTAAACTTAAATCCAAATTAACAGTTATTAACTTTTTATACTTTTCCAATTGTTTACTATATCTTGTTCCGGCTACTTCAAACTCTAATTTATTTTTATTAAACGCTGGCACAAATTCAAAATTATCAGTAATTAATCTACCCCTAGTTTTTTTCAAGATTTCAAAATCACTAGCACTTTTATCTAAATCATAAAAATTCAAAATTTCAATATAATCATTTCTAGTTTTATTAGGAAGCCTACCTGAAATATTAGGAAACAAATCTGGTGCAACATAAACTTTATTTAAATCGGGAAAACCTGGATAAATAGTAAACTTATTTCTTAAAGCAGTTGACAACTCAGGATCAACATATTCAAAAATAAAATTTTCTTCATTCTTTTCCAATCTTCCAATTTTATATCTAGTTCTTGTTTTTGGATCTTTCCAAATTAATAATAAACTTTCCATAATTATTCACCTTCTATCTTACTTAATAATATATTTCTTCTTTCTTCAATAAAAAGAATTATACAAAGTTTGTGTTTATCTGTCAAATATTCATCTGGCACAGCATTAACGATATTTTCAATGCAACTATCACTTAATCGTTCAAAGCTTTTAATTATAGTTTTCATTTCTGAATGAAATCTTAAGAGCAATTCATCAATTAAATCAAAATGTTTATATTTCTTACCATTGTTATTATATATAAAACAAGTACTTCTATTTATATAATTTATCATTTTAAAATGATTATTCAGAAATTGATCTAAATTAGCATATTGGTCTCTTAAAAGATTACATCCATTATCATAAATTGGTGATAATTCAACACCTTTCTCAGTCGACGTTATACCCCAATTTTCTTCATGTCTATCTTGTTCACCAACCAAACTATCAAAAACCATAATTTTTAAAAAATCCACTAACATTTCTTTATTAATAGAGTTAATCGCCAAAATAATATTATCTAGTTTTAAATACTCTTTTCTATTATCTCCTAATTTACGCAAAAAATATAAAGCATCCATATGTTCATCAATATCGTTCAAGAAATAATAATTTAAAATTGCTGGCACATTATTACTATCCTTAGCCAATTCAACTCTGGCACATTTTAAATTTAAAAATTTTGCTATTTCATATGACAACTTTTCTGATGCTAATTCAGTACATCCTTCATACTTATTGTATTTTAGCATTGCCTTAAGTTTATTTTTGCCTACTAAAGCTAATTTTTTAGTTCTACTACCAGTTAAATTCTTAACTGTTTCATCAACAATAAAATCTATATTTTCTTTATAAACATTATATTTTTTCAACACAAACCTCCTTTTGTCACAATAGAATAACACAATTTTAAAAATATTTCAACAAAATAACACTTACATCTCTATAATCTCATTTTTATCTTCTTTATTAATCTTTTCTTCAACTACTTTTTCTTTATCTTTACCTCTTTTTTTCTTCTTACCTTTTTTACAAACAAGAACAATAATAATTATTAACATAACTACAGATAAAGAAATAAAACCAATAATAATATAAGTATATAACTTAATTTTTTCACTTAATAAACTACTTAATTCATCATTATACTTTATTAAAGTTTGCATCTTTTTATCATACATATAAAAACCTTTATCCCCAGTTTCTACATTAACACCATATATAACAAAAAAATCAGAATCTTCATTTAAATAAAAACCTTCAACATCAATATCTTGTATCTTAACATTACCCTTTTTATACCCTTCAACATTCTCTTCTGGTTTTAATGGATATATTGTAATTTGACTTGATTTTAACTCATTATATTCTTTATAACTATTATTTTCATCATCATATATAAATAATGATATATTACCATCAGTATCTTTTAAACCTACAAGTACTAACCCAGTATAATCATTTTTATATGCAGGTATATCGAATTCATTTATCTTAACACTATATTCATTATATAAACTAGCTATTGGTAAATTTTCTTTTATTTTAACTACTGTATATTTTTTATCCCCCACAGTTACTTCAATTGGATTTTCATCTTTTACATCAACATTTATTGTATATGTTTTTTCAGATCCATTCTCAGCCTTAACAGTAACTAAAAATTTATTATTACCTTGATTAACTTGTTGAACACCAACACCAGTTATACTTGCTTTTTTATCTTGAACAGTACCTGTTATATTTACATTCTTAGTATCTTCTGGTACAGTAACAGAATACTCTAAAGTATTTGCATTAAACTCAGGTGTCAAAGTAAAACCTTCAACCCCTAAAGATGCTAAATTATTATTTTTAGAATAACTTGCTTCCAACTCTGCCTGAGTAATAATATTAATTTTTTTTGAATTACTTGATAAAGATATTTCGCTTAAATCAGCATAAGCATATGCAAGATAACCACCAACACTTACACTAGTACTTCCTTTTTTTAATGTTTTAAATGTAAATGTATAAGATTTACTTTTAACACCAGTAGCAGTTGATGCAGCCATTCTAATACCATTACTTTCACTAGTGGCACTCCTTAATTGCAAATAATTTTTATCATAATTAAGTGACATTTCCCAACTACCTATTAATGTTGAACTAGATAAAGTAACTGTTACAGTTACATTATTACCAACAACAACTGTTGATGTTCCACTTACATTTATTTTACCACTCGCAGCAAACACAGTCTTTGGTATTACCAAAAGACAAAATAAACTAATCAATATTACTTTAATTTTCTTCATTTAATCCTCCTTATTGATCTATTGTATAAGTCCCAAGTATACTTTTTTGAACTTGTAACAAATCCAATGCATTTATAACACCATCACCTGATGTATCACCTGCTTCTTTATAAGTCCCCGTTAAATTATATGTATCCAAAATATTTTTTTGAACTTGTAATAAATCTAATGCGTTTATAACACCATCACCTGATGTATCACCCTTTACTACTACTGTAAATGTTTGTGATGTAGTTTTATTACTTATCTTTATTTTTTGACCAGTTGCAATTAAACCAGAACTTATTTCATTATCACTACTATCATATATAACTACAGTATTATTACCAGCAACACCTTCAATAATACCTTTAACTGTGGCAACATCACTACCTACCGTAAATCCATATATATAATCAGATGAGCTTTTTAATTTACTTCCAGTTATAATCGTAGGAATATCCATATCGCTTGGCTTCGTAGAATTATCTCCATCATCAACTGCACCATTCGCACTATTATTTATTGTATCCCCCATATTATTATAAACAGGTATTTTAAAATTTAAAGCAATACCCAATAAATTATTTTTACTATAAGAATTAAATGCTGTATTAGATTCACTCATCGCACCAGCTAAATTAGTCATATATTGATGAGTACCAAGTTTATCAAAATCATTTACTAAAACATTAAACTTTTGAAGATAACCAGTATATTGATTTTTTAAAATATAACCTGATGAAAACTGAACAATTCCACCTTCAACTGCATTATCAACACCCTTCCAACCAGCTCGATAAGCATAACTTAAACCACACACTGATGTACCAGACTCAGCAACACAAGAATCAGTAACACCAAAATTAAAGAAGTTGTAATAACCTAAATATATGCCATTTTGTTCTGCATAAGTACCAGAATACAAATTATATAAACTAGTACCAGTACCAAGTTCCACTCTCATTTTTGATGCAATAGCAACCGGACTTACCTTATTAACACTTTTAGCTAATATTATATCCCTTAGGCTAACACCTGTATTAATGTGATAATCATTAAAACTAGTACCATTAAGTATAGATTCAACAGCATTCGGATAACTTTTTTCCAAACTAGCATCATATGATTGATCTAAAAATTGAAATAAATATTTTTCCGTAAAAGCATTTCTTGGATCCATGTAATAAGCAACAGCTTTTTGACTCGGAGCAACATAACCCCCCGGCGAAGTAGATTTACATGTTTTATCCAAAAACTCTTTATCATAAACACTTAAATGAATATAATTTCTTCCACATACACTTTCTTTATCAACTACATCAACCCAGTTATAATTAATTTTTATTGGTTGAAAATTCCACGTCGGATGATCCTCTTTAATACTACAAATACCACCCCAATAACTTGATGGAAAACCTAAACTAGCTAGTTCCTTCTCACAATCCGTCGAAGCTTCAACGTCATCAGAACTATATGACTTAACAAGTTTAACATCATCACTACATACATACCCTTCAACATCAGTATAATATGTCATATGATACCATCCACCATTACATCTTTTATGGTTATTTTCGTCATCATACAATTTATCATCAACTAAAATATAATAGTCATTCCTTGATAACAAACCAACTCTAACACCATCATTACCCCCGGGATTATTTCTTAAATTAACTCCACTATTTATAATTTTAACTCTATATGTATAACCAACTGCTTTAACATTTAAACAAAACAAAAAGAATGTCACAAAACTTAACAACATGATTTTTTTCTTCATTGTATGACCTCCTTTTACTATATTCGTAAATATTATACCAAAAATTTGCTTATCAAACAAATTATTTACAAAATTTAAGTTAAAAATGTGTAAAATTGCTATATTTTTCAAGAAAAATATAATATAATAAGATTATGTGTGGTGATGGTTATGGAAAAATCTTTTGATGGTATTGATATTTTATTAATTGCATTAATATCATTCTATCTATTAATATTAGTTATTATAATACTTTGGTTAATTCTATCTAAATTAGAAAAATATGAAATAAAAACAAAAGGTTCATCTAAATTAAGTTCAAATACTAAGTTTGATAAAATAATTAATTCAGAACCAAGTAAACCAATTAAAAAGACCACCCCTGCCAGTAAGGCAGTAGTCAAAAAGAAGAAACCTACAGTTAAGAAAAAAACAAATACAGTTAAAAAGAAAAGTAATGTTACTAAAAACAATTCATCAAGAAGAAACAATGGTTATGTAAGCCCAACAAAAAGAAAGAAAAACAACAGAAAGAAAAAATCATAGATATAAATCTATGATTTTATTTTGTATTAATTTATGCGAATCGGTAAACTAGATGTCCCAGATCCAGATACATATTTTACAGAAGATAAAAGATAAAATGACGGACGCACCGCGCTGGCATAGACCACGCCACCGTTGTTGTAGGCACGACCACTGCTATTCACATTCCAAGCACCATTGAAATCGCCAGAACCAGGCGACAATAACCATTCATAAGAACCTAAGAAAAGCCAATCTTTATTCTTTGCTGCAGTATCATAATCAAATAAATTTGTTGTCCAATAATCTGGTGTTGTTGCATATCCATAATCACTTGGATACATTAATCCTATTTTAGCTGTATGTGTTTTTGTGGCATTAGTTATTTCTGCTGTATACACTGTTTTTACAGTTGCAGCACTAGTACTATATCCACTTACTCTCCATGATACTTCTGCAATTTTATCTTCAAATCCTGATAATTTTTCTGTTTTAAATGTAGAATTTAATGTTGTATTTAGTGATGCATTTGCCCAAACATTTGAATTGCTCCTATTCCATTTTATATTCCCTATTGATGTATTTTTTATTACTTTTACTAGTTGTTGGTCTTTTATTCCATGATTGTTGTCTCCAAATACACCGATAATTCTATATAGATTATCATCTGGGCAAGTTGCTTCACTTGAACCTAGACAAATATAATTTTTTACATCTGCACCTGCATATCTATATGAACTATCACCTGCTCCATTTGTTAGGTTTGAATCGTGATAATATATATTTGAATTTTTTATTCCAGTATATTGAGCAATAACACAATCACTTAATGATTTACCTGAACAGACATCAGTTGCTGTTAATATATACTCGTCCTTTTGAATCATCAATTTTCCACTAAAACTCTTACCTGTATTAGCATTTTGATCATAATTATAATTAACTAATGTTATTGTAATATTCCATTCTTCTATTTTTTTAGGTGATGCACTTATTTCTTTATTATCAACTAAAGTTAATAAACCAGATGATTTTGTTATATCAAAACCAGATACTGATTTATTACTTCCATCTGTTACTGTTATGTAATTAAGTCCAGTTAATTTTGTTACTTGATTACCTGAGTTATCTGTAATAGATAATAACAATTCAGGCGAACTACTATCTTTTGAATATTCAAAATCATTACCACTAATATTTAAATAAACATAATAATTTGCAGTTGCTGTATTTGTTTTATTATTTGCTTGAAGTGTAGCTCTTGCAAATGTTGAACCAGTTCTATTACCTTTTCCTTGTGCAAAACTTTCTTGATCTGCAGTTATATTTATTGCATCTCCTGTTTCAAAAGTCAATACATCAGTTGTATATGTAGTAACATTAACATCTGCATTAGATGCAGAACCATATTGATTTTGAAAATATGCATATGTTGCTCCAACTACTAAAATAACTAATGCAATTAATGCAACCATACTATATATAACAGCTTTTTTCTTTTCCATTTTCTTAACCTCACTTTATATTACTTTACAAAAAATATTATAACACACCCAAGTATATTTGGTAAATAAAAAAAGAGTGATTACCTCACTCAATTTAACATATCCTTAATAATATCTTCATCACTCTTTAAATCATTATCTTTATTATCATCTGTACTATTATTACTTTTTTCTTCTACTTTACTATTTACAATATAAACAGTTAATTCACTAATACTATTTACTAAAACATCTTTATGTACACTTTGATTACCTATTAAACCAACATTTACACTTTTATTATAAAATTCACTTTCAGGATCAACATACTTAACATTTAAACTAATATTATATTGATTACAAAATTCTTTTGCTTCTTCTACTGTTTTTCCCACAAAACTTGGTAATAATTCACCAGACTTTTCAGTTCTTTTTCCTTTACCTGGACTATATAACTCATAAGTCTTATTAACTGAAAAACTAAATGTCTTAACCATTTCATCTTTTTCTTTATCAAGTACAACATTAAATGCATGTTTTATATCATTTAAACTACTTAAATAATATCCTTGTGCCGATGTATTTCTTCCACTTTGAGGAACATACACATTCAAACTATAAGTTTCAAGTGTAGCTTTAGAAATATTTAAACCATCTGTTCCAGATAACTTACTACCCACTACATTTTTTAAAACATTATAACCTGATAACATTGTATCTGTATCCATATTAGTAGATATATTTTTACTAACTGCAGTTAATATATTTTGTAAATCTTTAATACTACTAAAATGAAGTGCTTTATTAGCTAACGCTTCCACTACTTGTTGTTGATGTCTAACTCTATCTAAATCACTACCAATATACATATGTCTACATCTAGCATAAGCTAAAGCTTGTTCTCCATTTAATGTTTGTAATCCTGGTTCCATACAAACTAACTTATTTCCAAATTGTCTATCACTATTTTGTTCACAAACTTTACCTTTATATTTATTTGGTGTATAAGTTGGTGCTTCAACAAAAACATCAATACCTTTAACTGCTTCAACTAAATCAACAACACCTTTAAAATTAATCTTAACATAGTAATCAATATTAATACCCATTAAATTACTAATAGTACTAATTACACAAGAAGTACCAAATCCTGCTGATGAATTAATCTTTGCATAATTATTTTTATTACAAGCTATTGGTACATAAGTATCCCTAGGTATGGAAAGTAATATAGCATTTAATGTCTTCGGATTAATTGACATAAGCATCAAAGTATCTCCATTAAATGATGAACTTGCATTTAATCCATCACCCTCAGAATCAACTCCCAAAAACAAAAATGTCAATGGTTCATTAAAATCTTTATTACTAACTAAATCTAAATCTTCATTCTTTTTCTTTTCACTATATTCAAATACTTTTTTTACATCACTATCTATATTTTCAAAACCAACTTCATTTTTAACTAAATTCTCATAATTACCAGGTACTATCGCTGCATCAATAACACCTTTATATAAATCATCAATTAATTTAATATAATCATTATAATACTCTACTTTATTATATAACTTTTTTTCTTTAATTAATTTTTGTGCTAAATCATAATTATCTTTATCTATATCTTTATCAATAATACCAATAACACTATCTTTATTAAAAGTCTTATCACTAAGTACTATTAAATAGCTATTATATATAACTTCATTTTTTTCTTTCATACCATTTATATTACTATATACAAAATTTATATAATATGATGATACAGAAAAAACAATAATAAATAATAATGTAATAATTGATGTAATAATTAAACCTTTATATTTTCTTCTTAATAAATTAAGTAAATTCCAAAAACTATAAATAAAGAAATATAAAATAAAAAATATAATAACTATTACTCTAATAAATGTTTCAATACCCTTAAGTGATAAAATATTTTTAATAAATAAAACCAAAGTAACTAAATAAAATATATTTATTATATAATATATAACTCTATAAGCTTTCTTAGACTTTTTTAACTTTCTTAACATCTTATTCATTATTAACACCTGTTTCATATTCTACAACATATAATTTATTACTATCTTCTACTAAAGTAATACTTGCAGATGTATCATAACCTAAATTTTCTTCATAATCCCAAGTTAATTTAACTACAAAAGATTCCATCTCTTTATCATTTATTTTAAATGTATTATTTTCTACATCACTTACATTTACTGATTTAACTACAGGTAATTTTTGTTTTCTTTTACCAAACGTATTATCTTCTACTCTTTTATATAGTGTATCTTCAACATTCATTTTAAAATTATCTACACTTGATGGATAAACATATTCTAAACATGCAACATCATACTTATTTATTTTATTATCAATTGTAAATAAATCAATAACAAATAACTCTGCTAATAAAGATGCATACTTTTCTTTATCTATTGTTTTTTCTTTTAACACTTTCTTTAATTCATTATAAGTATTCTTCATTAAAATTGTATCTCTCTCATCCAATGTATATGAAAATGAATCAATACTATCAACAACTTTTACATCATTTTTTACAGATTTTGTTGTTACTTTTTTAATTACAATAAGACCTACAATGATAACTATAAATATAATAATTACTATTAATAATCTTTTATACTTCTTCCTCATTTTATTCTCCATTCATTTTCTTATTTTCTAATAAGTTATAAACAATTATAGCATTAGATACATCCAATCTCTTTTCTGCTATACTCTTTATATTATCTAAATATTCTTTATCTATTTTTTCATCTGTTAACTCTTTATATTCATTAGTTGAATTATTATAATATACTTTATTAGTTAATATATTACCATTCGGATATATCACTAAATTATTATCTTTAACAGTAAATATATCTTCACCAACATTATATTTATTATATATACCATACATATTAAGTATTGTAGCTGCTACATTATACATACCCATAGTATAAGTAACTTCCCCCTTAAATATACTTTGTAACTCTTTATTTTTACTCCATATTATTAAAGGTGTCTTTTTATTTAACTCATGTTCATAATAATCATATAAAACATAATTTTTATCACCTTTTTTATATACCCCACCAGTTTCAGGATTCAAATTATATAAGTAATTTATTTCATTTCTAGATAACTTAGCATCATGATCTCCATAGAAAACAAATACTGTATTATTAAAGTAATTAGAATTTTTTATATAAGATATAAAGTCACCTAAAGCATTATCTGCATAATTAGCACTTTTTATATACTCTCCAACTGAAGTACTGGACAAATAATCTTTTTCTAGTGTTTGTGTTATTCCAGAATCATTGGTTACCTCATAGTGACTAGTTAAATCTAAATTACTATGCATACTAGCTAATTTAAATGGCGAATGATTTGATAACGTAATAACCGTACCCATATAATTTGTATTATTTTTTTCAATATTCTCTAACATAGGTATAGCTTCTTTAAAGAATAAAGAATCATTAATACCTAGATTAATTACATCTTTATCAGTATAATCAAAGACATCACCAAAATACATACTATTATAACCAAGTGATGGATGAGCTTTATTTCTATTCCACATACTAGATAAATTACCATGCATACTAAATGTTTCATAACCGCGACTTGCTAAATACTTAGGTATTGTAAAATAATTTCTATCATAATAACTTACAAATACAGTACCACTTGAAGCAGGCATTAAACCAGTTAATAAAGTAAACTCAGTATCACTACTTGTACCTGTAGACACTTGAGGATAAAAATTAGTAAAATGCATTCCTTCTTTAGCTAACTTTTTTAAGTTCGGAGTAACATCTTTACCATTAAATGATAAATTCATTAAGAAACTTTGCATACTTTCCATATGAACAAAGACTATATTTTTACCAGTTAAAACACCAGTATATTTATTTTCTTTAGTTTTTTCTTTTGTATTAAAATAATCATTAAATAATTCCGTAGCTTTTTCTTGACCAAATAAACTACTTATTTGTGGTGTTAAATATTGAACAAAATCATTTACTTGATACATAATAATACCAAATCTCTCAACAATATATAATCTATTCCATTGTTTAGCAAGCCTTGAATAATCACTATTCTTAGCAACACCTAAGCTATAACCTACAAAAACTATACCAACACAAAATGTTGCAATAAACATCTTTTTACTCTTTTCAATTTTATCAATGAAAGAATAATAAACACTAGATAACAACTTCTTATGTATTAAATAAAATATAAAAGGTATAATTATATAGATGAAGTCATATATTTTAAGGCGATCAAATATAGAACCCTTTACTGTTTCAGTTTGACCAACAGTTGCAAGTTCTCCGATTGATGCAAATGATGTAAAGAAACGATAATAGATTGAACTAATTAAACATGCTAAGTTAATAATAATTAACCAAGTAAAATAATATTTAAATTGATTCTTAGGTTTAACAAAATAACCAAAACTACCAATAAGTAATATTAATCCTAAGTCAGTAATTAATGGTTTGATGCGAAACACCGAATTAATTGTAAACTTTCTAATGCATATCGTAGCAATTAATGCTAATATACAATAAGAAATAAATAATCTATTTGTTAAGACATATTCAACTACATTTTTCTTAACATTTTTTATGGTTTTATTAAAATCTTTTTTCATAAACATCCCTTCTTACTTACATAAGTATAACAAAAGTTACATTTTTTATCAATTATTGTTGCAAAAATTCTAAAAATTTGATACAATTTATTTACGCAGGTGTAGTACAGAGGTTAGTATGCGACCTTGCCAAGGTTGAGACGGCAGTTCGATTCTGCTCACTTGCTCCAGAAGCAAAAATCGTCGCACCAAAGCGATGTTAATGATTAAATCAATCAGAAATGATTGATTTTTTTGTCGTTTAAGAAAGGTGTTGATGATATTATGATAAAAATAATCAAACAAGAAATTAAAATAAATCATGAACTTAAAAGTAAAGTTGAATGGGCTTGTAGGCTTAATAATACTAAACCCATTTTCATTAATGGTAGTTTATTAAAACTAGAACCTACCAATATAGGCTATATAGAGCCTCATAGAGCAATTATTAATAATAAGACATTCTTTTATTCAATGGGCACGAATTTGTTTACTACAGAGATTTAAATGCCAAAATAAAACTATCTGATTTAAAAGATTTTATTAAAAAATTAAAATAATGACGAAATCTGTGTTATAATGGTTATAGAAAATATTAAACCTATTGGGTGAAGTAGTATTTATAACCTAAATATTGCTTCGCCCTTTTTTGTTAAGGAGGATAAGAATGTGTGAAGAAGAAATAAAAAATGCTGGTATTTACATTAGGGTTAGTACTGACGATCAAGCTCGTGCAGGTTTTAGTTTGCCAGAGCAAAAAGAAAAACTACTTAGTTTATGTGAATTTAAAGGATATAATGTTTTTAAGGTTTATGAAGATGCTGGAATAAGTGCAAAAGATATGGAACATAGACCTAAGTTTCAAGAAATGCTTAATGATGTTAAAACAGGTAAAATAAATTATATAGTTGCTTATAAGTTAGATAGAGTCACTCGTTCCGTTCGTGACCTAGAAGAACTAATTAATATCCTAGAAAAATATAATTGTTATCTTGTATGTGATAGAGATGATGTTAACACTAGCACTGCTAATGGAAGATTCTTTGTAAGAATGTTAACGGTTCTTTCACAACTAGAAATAGAAATCGTATCAGAAAGAACAAAGTTTGGACTTAATGGTGCTATAAAATCAGGACATTTACCTGGTGTTGTTCCACTTGGATATAAAAAAGATGGTAGTAAAAAGACTATCATAGATGAAACAACTAGACATATTATTGAAAGAATATTTAATCTTTATTTAGAGGGAAATAGTTATCAACAAATATCCAATATTTTCAATAAAGAAAAAGTATTAAGTAAATCTTGGTATGATACTGATATAGAAAAAATTATAAATAATAGAATCTACATGGGCGACTATGAACAATACAAAAGAATAGCTAAAAAAATTGGTCGTGATACTGTTATTTATATGAATGTTGTAGAACCTATAATTACTCGTGCTATGTGGGAAGAATGCCAAACACAAAAACTAGCTAATCAAAGAACTTATACAAGAACAAGAACTTATTTATTCTTTCAAAAATTAGTATGTCCTAAATGCGGAAGAATAATGAAGTGTAAAGGTTCAGGTGGTAAAAAGAAAAAATATATTTATTATAATTGTGAGTTTTGTCATTTCAATTTAAGAGAAGATTATGTGGAAGAATACATGATAAAAGCAATATATGAGTTTTTAGAGTTTGAACAAATGTGTAATAGTTTCTTTTTACCAATACTTGCAGATAAAAAAGATAAGAATACTGACCTTAATTTAGATAAAGAAATTGAGGGATACATCAAACAAAAAGAAAGAATTAAAAAAGCATACCTAACTGGTATAGTTGAACTCAAAGATTTTGAAGAGGATCTAAAAAAGATAAATGAAAAATTAGAAATATTAAATAATAAAAAACAAGAGTTAAATGAATTAGATACTCATACTTTTACAATAGAAAAAGTTATGGCTCGTAGAGATATAGAAAAAATATCTATTGATAATGGTTATAAAGAAAAAGAGTTTTATAAATTTGAATGGGATATAAAAACGAAAGAGGAAAAACAACAATTTATATCAAAATATATAGATAATATTGTGATTGATAAAACTGATACAGGTAGTTTAAATATTAAGCAAATAAACTTTAGAAGTAGTTTTATTGATAAAGCAGTTAAATTAACACAAGTTGGTGCTTATGATTATAAATTACCATTTGAAGTTAATCATAAACAAGAAATGGTTTTAGTATCTTCTCCAATGAAAAGAAAACAAGTAAATAAATATTTGGGTTATTTAAGAGAATATTTTGATATTGAATATCGTGAAGATAAGGGAGATAGAACTGAAAATGGTATGACAATATTCGATTCTGCAATACCAGATAATTATGAATTGTTGAAAGTGATACCTATAATAGATTTAAATTTATTTAAAGGTAAAGATATAACATTTGGATTATTATTTAGACCTACTATTAAAGAGATAATTAATG
>ULMK01020311.1_pt1 | contig 26273 bp, 46 predicted proteins | sample 1951621 | NCBI WGS metagenome assembly ULMK01 (sample SAMEA4835547, study PRJEB28245) | human gut metagenome | biome: gut microbiome; material: fecal sample | place: Denmark | collected 2008
CTCCCGGCAATATATCCAGATTGAGTGCATGAACTCTTGACGGATCACCAAACACTAACGGAATAACTAAATAGGAGGGTAATAATTATATGGTTAAGTATATAGGAAGCTACAATATCGACAATGAAGGCGAAATATGGAACGGTAACACACGCTATATAATGGTTATTTTCTCACGCTTTGATGAGAACGAAAAAGAGATTGAGCGGAAGCAATTATATTTTCGTTGTAAAGTGCCTGATTTCAAAACTGAGGAACAGATCACGGAATTTCTCAGAGACAAAAAGAATAACCAGCGGATAAACAATGCAACTGTAGTCTATCATTAAGGAGGACAATAAACCATGACAACACATTATCTTGACACTGAACACGGCTATATAATCAACCGTGAATATTTGCGGAAAATTTTTGACGAGCTAACCGCCGAGGAACGACAGGAGTATAACAATAGCTTTGAGGATTATATATTCTCTTGTCTGATACGGAATAACGGCACATTAAAGCCGTTGACAGCTGAAGAATACAATAATATGTGGAATAATTATTGTTGAGGAGGAACACGCATGAAATCTATAATCAAAAGAATGCTTAACAAGGCATATTCCGAAGAAGATTTAGAGCTTGCAGAACTTGCAAATAATCTGATGTGTAAATTTGCTGATACTTGTAATTGTCCTTCAGATTGGCACAATATCACAGAAGAACTTTTTGAAGAATATCAAAACAATGAATGGCTGATGAATGCTGTTTATGAATTTTCAATATTGGCAGATGAGGAGAACGAGGAGGAATAACAGTAATGAAGATAATACACAATCTTTTAATGTGGACAAAAACAGACAATGACCGCATATTCCTGATGACGGAAAATCCCTACAAAAAACGCCACAAATCAAGCCGTAAATCCCGGCAATACTCCATACTGAGCCTAACACAACAGACGGTATGAAAGCTATGAGGGCATTTATAGCGGAAAAATTCGCCAGTGCGATAATCATTGAAGATGATGATAACAGCGTTATTGCCGAAGCGCTAAGAACGGTATATTTTGACTGAGGAGGAATAAAACAATGTTAGCAGAAAAAACACTTAATATACTTGAGGAAAATAATATTACAGTATATAACAGAACGGAGCAAGACGGTGAATTTTGCCGTGACATTGAATTTTATTCAAATGCTGATGAAGATGTCATTGAAACAGTGTGGTATGACGGTACAGACAGCGGATTTATTGAGGAGTTTAGACAGCTTGCGAACGATTTTGATGCAGATGAGCACGCTGAAATGTGGATATCTCATAGAGGAGAAAACGGAGTACCGGACGACATTAGAACATTAATTGATGATGCTGAAGGCATAAAAAATAAACTGCTGTCAGTAGCAGAACAGTTAGAGGAAATAATCAAAGAAAAACACTGCTATACAGTTACTATCACTATTTCAAATGGCGAGGAAGAAAATACTCTATCATTTGAAACTGAGGCGTATTCTTTGGAAGAAGCAACGGAAGAAATTCAGTCGCAGCTTGATGTTTGAGGAGGCAATCGTAATGACTTATAAATACGCCTTTGAAAAGCGTGATATTTCACGCATTGACAAACTCAACAAATTAACTGATACTAATACATTCTGGGATGATGTGCGGAAACTCTGCCGAGGAGTAACAAGCGATCACGCTATAGGCATATGGCAGTATTTAGCGGAAATTCGTTACAAGGAACTTACCGGAGATATGGAGGAGGACTAAACACAATGAAACTTACAGCAAAACAGCACAAAATCCTATCTGCCCTTTATCATGACTACACGGCTATTGATACGGAAGCAGACCTGAGAAAGAAGGTGACTGCCTGATGTTTGGAATACTTTGTTTGTTATTTGCCGTCTTTTGCGATTTCAAAAATATGTATATCGGTAAAGGAATGCCTCCGACTCAGCAGCGTTATGGAAAATTCGTAGCAGACAATGATAAAATCTGGTATGATCATCTCAACAAGTGTATGAAAGGGCAGGAATCATGGACAAGTTGGGACGATCCTAGAATCAAGTGGGAGGATAGATTAAAGTGATAAAGCCCAGATACGGCAACTATTCCGGCTGCGGAAGATGTTGGTATATACGCTATGGAAATATAGCAACAGTATCATATATCAGCAGCGAGAGATGCAGAGAAAAGCACATACGGAAGCTATTAAAGCTCGGTTATTCAGAGGAAGAAATCAGCAGACACTTCTGAATTAACTGTGCTGAAAACAACACAAAAACACGTTGACTAAATGCCAAATATATGGTATAATAAGCATGAGGAATCATGCAGAGTTGTGCCGTACATAAACACTTATAGGAAGAATTTATCATGAAAACCAAAGAAGAACTTTTGCAGATGCTTTTTGCAAAACTGGCTGAACTTCAGAACATGATTAAGATAGACGTTCAACCTTCCCTTTTAATGGTACTTCAAACAGAAGTTGCTTTACTCTATGATATCCTCGGCGAGGACGTTCCCGAAGAATACTGGGAGCAGATAGAGGAAGTAATCTAAAAGCTGTCCGAGCAGCTATAAACAGCCTATTAAGCTTGGGGCGTTTGACAGCCTGAAATATGGCTGTCGAGGTTGGGAAATAAGCACCAAACCCAAAATACATTGAGGAGGAACAAAACAATGTTGAGAGTAGAAACAGGCGCAAATAACACAACAATCCTTGAAAAAGATGAGTTCACAAGGGAGGAGATCGAAACCGCAGCACACCTTCCAGAAAATTATACAGTAGGTACTTATACAAGAGATGAAAATTTCTGGTATAAGGTAGTTGAAGTTTAAGCAGAATAAAATCACGATTTTGTAGGAGGAAATTGTTATGAGTAAATTAAGAGTATGGTGGATACCACAGGTGGGAATTAATGAAACTTTTTATGTCCCAGTAGGCACACCAGAGGAAGGTAAAAAACTGTTAGATACTCTCGCAGCATATGATGCTTTTCAGCTTCAAAATAACGTTAAGCCTGATTACTGCAATATTGGTGGAATTCAGATGTTTGACGATGAATACGGAGAATGGTACGACTGGGAGATTGTGACTGATGACTGTTACTATGATGATTTAGACGAATATTGTGAATCAGATGATTGTGAACAGGCAGAAGAATTGAAAAATTTTCAGAAAGAAGTTTTTAAACAGATTGATTGGAATAAAATGCCAGATTGAAGCCTATAAGCAAAAGAAACTCGAAGCATGGAAAATCAGACAATTGCCGGAGGATTGTCAGCAATGTGAGTTGCTAGGTATCTGCCGGGATAGAAAAAATGATTGGAAATGCAGACGTAGATGTTTGCTATGATAACTTGAGAGGAGAAATAATATGTTAGAATGGAACGACAATTTTACTAATAAAAGGTGGATTGGAGATACAAGTATTATTGTAGGAGAACAAAACTTTGATGATAATTCAATTATGATTAAAGAAGAAAATGGCAATGTTATATCATGCCCTATGTATATTGATAATAACGGCGATATATTCTTTATTTATAATGATAATGGCGTTTACATAAGTGATTATATGGGGTGCTTCGACATTCACGAATTATTGAAAGGATGAGTTTTATGACAGCAAGACACCAGAGAGCAACAACATCAAAGACTTATGCTATGGATATGTGCTATACAAAAGTATTAACCGATGCTAAGAGAATCCACCGTTTCTATATAGATAATATTAATGGGGTTTATACATCAATTAGCGAATGGGATTATGACCGTACACCTGCGTATTCAGAAAGAAATCTTGAGGAATGGGTGTTCAGAAATGGTAGATGGCATAAGACGATAAAATAAACATTTCATTGGGAAATATGCTCAAAAGAATGGCTTAACAAAGCCATTTATAAGGGCATTTATTACAAGTCATATCCAGATAACGGATAAAATTCAAATTTAAGGAGGAGATAGCGATGAAACTATATCTTGTTGAGGTTTCTTTTACAACCATTGAAGATTATTATATAACAGATGAACCGATTGGAATATTCACGGACAAAGAGTCGGCAATTATATTTGCCAAGAATTATGCTGTTAAGCATGAAAGTAGTAAAGATTTTCAGGGTTGTAGAATAAGTGAATGGGAGGCAAATGATATTTCAAAAGGAGAAGCTCATAGCCGAATAGATTATATTTTTGATTGGGAGGAATAATTCACATGGAAGAAAAACGCCCAAAGTTCCCTACAGATTCAGAGGAATCACATAGAATAATGATAGAAGCTTTAGAAATGGTAGGATTTAATGTCCGCAAACCAAACCCCGGCGAAGAAGGCGGTTTCATTTATAAAGACGAGAATGGAGAAATCAAGAAATTAAGCCTTAAAGATCTTAAAAATCTTAAAACTGATAAGCCTATTCAATCCGGAAACACAGCAGAATGGCTACTGGTTATTGGAAATAAATTTGGTGATTTAGTTATCACTTATAATTCAAGAGCATATAGGTGTTCTCATTGTCGTAAATTTTCCCGACACAGATTTCCATACTGCCATTGGTGTGGATTTAGTATGGAAAACGGCAATTATGAAGGAGAGGAGGATTAAGTATATGAACTGCATGAGCAAGAAAGTCAAACGCAACAAAGAAAAACTCATACAAAAGGAATATCAAGAGAAACTTGCTAACTTTACACCAGAAGAAAAGCAAGCCAAAGATGACCGTGATTTAGCAATGAGGAAGAAAATTACACAGATACTCGGTGTAATGACCGCTTTGGAAAATATCACGGGCAACATTTACTCTGATAAAAGAATATGGAGGGAATAAATTATGTTAGTATCAACAACAAGCGAAGTAATCAAGAAATTACAGGAATACGAAGCAAAATATGGCACAGGTGTTATAAGAAGCATTGGAACATATTGCGCTGGCGACAGGGAAAATAACTATTATATTACTATTGCAAATGATTCTTTTTGGAATGAAAAATTAAACAATGAAGACAGCCATTATCACAGTGAAAGAATTATTATATCTGCCATTGATGATGACGAAATTTTTCCAAGAAAGTGAGGATAGATTATGACTAATTTTAAAGAAAAGATGTTAAAGTGTGGATTTACTGATTATTACCCTGCCCAAACAAACAGGACAGAAACGGTCGATAGACCATTTCATACAAGGTTTTCTGGCACATATGTTGTAAAAGTGGAAAATTTTAATGTGGATGATAGGGATGAAATTTATATTACTTATGGAATTTTTACAGGGATGTACCAGTGCGGTCGTCCTTTATCTATAAAAAATAGCATAAGTATATCTCTTTATCCTGATGGAAGAATGTCGTTTTATAAGATGAACGATTACAAATTTATTCCATATTTTATAAAATGTTTTTTGTCTGAAAGCATTCTTCTCGGCACTATTAACATATGGGAAAATGTTATGCTGTCTGTAATCCAAATTTGGATGAAAGATCATAAATTGACCCTAAAGGACATTCAGATTGTAGAATGAAAACTCCGTTTTATCGGATAAATTTTGAAAGGTGGTTACATAATGAAGTATTTAATGATAACATTGCACGACAGTGATTTTTATCGTGAATTGGATTGGCTTGGGAAACATCTGTTGGAGAGATTAAGTGACAACCGTTCTGAGTCATTTGACACAAACAAAATAAATTTTGACAGATTCAAAACTTCAATCGTAAACTTTATTTTAGCAACATATATTTTACATGGAGAGAAATGGTACAAGTGGTACAATAATTCTGATGAAGATGATATATGGGAATACCACAGAGGAATAAAAGAACAGTTGCTCAAAATGATACACATTGAGGTAGTTGAAGACAGTGAAATTCATGAGCGTGGTTATGAATTACTTTATGTTCCTCTTTGCACTTCGGACGATATCAATGTCAAAGGTTTGAATTATTTTATCATCTGATGAAAGGAGAATTTCATCATGAAACCAAAGAATAATTTTAAGAGAAATCATCTTATTAATTTAATTATCAGGTTTATCTCGAAAGATAACTTTTATGTTTGTGAGGTATGCCACCATGTTCATAAAAGAAATGGAAGAAAAGAGAGGCAATGTTTTATAAATCTAGAAAATGAAGTTAAGAGATTGCGTGAACAAATAGTTTGCACTGGCTTTTGTAATGGATTTTTTATTGATTAAGGAGGAAGAACTATGAATTTTGAAGACCTCTCCCCTGCCGAGCAGGAAGAAATGAAAGAAACGTTCTCGCTATGGAGAAAACCGCCAGAGTATTTTGATAAGATTGTTAATTCCGGAATGTGCAACAGCATCATCAACGGATACATCCTCCTTGCTTTTGACATAGTAGGCATTAAGCCACCGAAAGGAATATCACATCTTCTTGATGAGTATTCCGCTGATGAAGCAAGAAAGAGATATCAAAGCTAAAATCAAAAACATTAATAAAATCCATCTTCTGTCCGAGGATGGATTTTTTGTTGTGCTTAAAATATACATTATTTTTATAAAAATAGGAATAAAATACTTGACATAGGGAATAAATTATGGTAAAATAAATAATTAGTAAATAGCATATATTTCTTAATTTCAAAATGGAGGTTAATATGGCATTTGAAGATGAGCAGGTAACGTTTGATGAAACCACACAGAACACAGAGCCGGGGAATCAGCCTGAAACAATAGATGAAAATTCTGTTGTGGGAAATAACCGCGAAGAAAAGCCTAAGAGCCACAGAGGCAGACCTAAAAAAGGAGAATCCTCGACTAAGCCAGCCGGCTCTAAGAAGGCTAAAATCAAAGATTGTGAGGTTGAAATTACCGAGGATAGTCATATTCTGTCCACGGATGATTTAAAGCTTAATAGTGACACATGGAGTGTCAGAGATATTTATATCAAATACACAAATAGTAATAAACTTCTTGATTTTGAAATCCCACAGCAGAGAGCCGTTGTATGGAAGAAAGATAGAAAGTCGGCATACATTCATTCCATTCTCGCCGGACTGTATAAGTTCCAGCCTGCATTCATAGTAAATCAGGTCGGCAAGGGGAAGATGAAGCTTTATCAGGTGTATGATGGTAAGCAGAGAATGCTCGGCTCGATTGTTTCTTATCTGAATGACGAGTTTCCCTTGTGTGGATTAAAGAATGATCCTCTGATTGAGTGCAACGGGCATTACTACAACGTTAATGGTTGCAAGTTTAGTCAGTTACCTGAGGAACTTAAAGAGAAGCTCAGAGGGGCTTCCATGAACGTTCTGATAGCAGATAATGCTTCGGAAGAAATAATGCGTTTCATCATGCTTAGAATCAATTCTGGTGAGCAGATGACCCCGTTTGATGTGGCAAGAATAAGACGTTCCGACATGGACGATTTTGAAGCATTATCAAAGCATGGAATCTTTAAGGCAATGCTTACAGCAAACAAGTTCAACCAGAAAAAGTATCATGAAATCATTGCTAAGACTTATATTGCTCTATATGAGGACGAGCCGAAATTCTCCGGCAAACACATCAACGAGATAATCGAAAACCTTGAAATTTCTGAAGATAAGCAGGAAGAAATCAACGGCATTTATGACAAACTGCTCGGAGCATATAACATCCTCAATGATAAAGGCTCTGCTGTTGCAAAGATGATGTTCAACATAACCAATTTCACAAGCTATCTTCGTTATGTAAATGAATTTGACAATTCCGAAAAACTTGCCGATTGGTTGGATTATTTCTTCTGGAGCATACCTGAAGAATATAACAGTAACCATTCTACAACAAAGAATGAAATTTTAACCAGAATGAATATTATCAAGAATAGTATTGATGAGTTTCTTAGCAAGCAGTAAACAGGCATAAAAATAACACAGCATCACTATTAAGTAATGCTGTGTTTACTTGTATCATATGGCTAACAAAATAGCTGAAGAGATGTCATGAAATGAGTGTTTCATCGTAGGATTTATAGGTCGATTTGTAGAAAAATATGGCTCACTAAGAAAGAAATTACCCTATTCGTAACGAATAGGGTAAAATTATTATGGAAAATAATTAATAAATAAGAGAAATGTCTTTAGTTTCTTCATATTCATCGACAAGTTGGAGAACGGTAGCATTATCTACATCATCATATTCATCTAATAATCTTGTCATTTCACTATCGACTATAGTATTATCTTTCATTACTCCCATTCCCGTCTCGGTTGTAACAATTTCTAACCCCCATTTATCAACATTGTCGGTTACAAACAAAGTGTCTCTATTAGAACCTCCAAACCCATTTTCAGAAGTAACATCTAAATTTACGGATTCCCCATTATCTGTTTTACCATAGTAAAAGCTGTGGACAACCATTGAATCAGGATTCTTTAATGCCCGCTTGACGGTAATAATGGCTCTGGCGCAATATTTCACTTCGGGTGTATAAGACGCAAGTTTTTCTTGTCTTTCTTTTTCTAATCTTTCTTCTTCGGCTTTACGTTCTTCTTCCGCAAGACGTTCTGCTTCCTCGGCATCTTTTTTAGCCTTTTCTTCAAGTAGCCTATCTAATTCATCTCTAGCATTAAGCAAATCAGCATAATTATTAACTTGTTCTTTTTGCTTATCAGTGAGAGTACCATATAATTTTTCAGCCTTTTCAATAGTTTCTTCATCAGAGATTTCTACCGTCCCGATAGCGTTGATATCGTCCATCATCTTTTGTGATACTTCATCTATCTTGCTTGCGCAACCAGATAACAGAACTGATGAAAGGATTAAGGACATTGCAACGCATTGCTTGATGTACTTTGTGTTTGCTCTCATAATATACCTCCGAATTTAGCTAAATGTTTTATATGACATATTATAACATATATCGTGCTGATTGTCAATATTAATTTATAAATGTTATTGTTATTCATAATAATATAAAAGAGGATTACTTTTATGGTAATCCTCTTGTTTTTGCGCTTGGACTTACGATTTCTCTGCCTTTCTGCCAGTATTTAAGAAATTTTGTATTTACATTAACGAGATATTGTGTTGCTTGCAATCCAATCACAGCGTTTTATACAACATCTTGACAAAATCAAAATTTTGTAGTATAATTATATTGTACCAGATACATACTAAAATAGAAAAGAGGTGATAAAATGGATAATAATTTATTTCATATCAATGTTTTTTTAGATATAGATAAAACAAAAGCATTTATTGAAGAAAAGATTAAGGACGGCTCTCTTACAACAGATACCGTCCTTAGTGCAGATATGTTTGATTGGGAAACTAGAGTAGAAGATGGTGAAATTCCCGTATTCCCTGCCCGATTAAAGGTTGGATAAGAATTGTTTTACATTAAATGCAAACGCTTCTTTAAGAAAATCATCCCATGTTTTGAATTTAACAGGAAGTTTGGCTTTTAACTTTGATTTTTCCTCATTAGACAAATTATCAATATGAGAAATATCAACATTTGCCTTATCAAAGAACTGTTTTATTGTTTCAGAAAGATGAACACTGTGCATAAATTCTTTCGTAAACCATTTGTCTTTGGGAGTTTTGTTTAATTGCTCTTGATACTTGTCAGATTTGCGTTGAATTTCTTTCTCGATAGATTTGAGCTGGGCTGCGATGCCTTTTGACATAATAAAATACCTTACCTTTCTGTTAATATTTATTTACCCTCGGAGCTACTAAACTGGTTGCGAGGGTCTTTGTTTAGTTACACATTACCACGCAAAGTCTCTTTGAATCTATTGATTAAAAAATCATGTCTATTCTTTAAAAACGACAGATATTTTTCTTCGGTGAAGTCAGAATCTAAAAATAATAATTCAGATTCCACAGGATAAAGAAAGTCATTAATAACAGAATCATTAATATCAAACACTAACGACCGATTCTTTACAGCTTCATACAGAGTATATTCCTGCTTGCTATGTACCTCAAATTGTGGAAGAACGCATAAATTCCCTATGGCACAAATCCCCTTGCTGGTTTTCATTTGTTGAGTAAAACGGCTTTTAGAGATTACTAATTCAACATTAAGCGGTTTACTATTAATATAATTGTCGTTAGATTTGCGCATTCTAAGTAAAAAACATAAGAATAATTTATTTTCTGTTGGGGTATTTTTCATTGATTTTTGAGTTTGCTCAAGCATCCAATCATGAAGAAACCTTTCCCATGTAGAAAGAGGGATCGGAGTTAAATAACGATTGTCGGATATATCTTTAGATAATTCGTCAGCAATCTTGGTGTCTCCACTTCCGCTCCAATAGCCTGACAGGATTTCATATAAATAGCGCATGGGCATATTCTTTTCAAACGCTGTTTCAAGTTTCTTCGTCCCTGTTTTTTCAGTGATACTAAAATCTTTTGTAGAAACAGAATATTTCATGTTAAAATATGTCCCAACAATACACAAAATCTGATGTTCTATATATTTTGTTATAGAATTTTTATTATCGGGGAACATGATGTATTTACATAAAATCTTACTTATATGGGCAAGGCAAGTCAAAATAAGTTCCTTCAACTTAATCAAGTTTTTAATTTTATCAGCACTCATGTCAGTGAAGCAGTTTGCAACTGTGCTAAGGCTGCTGGTAGTTTTAGTAAGAATTACTGATAATAAAGAAAATCCGATTGAAGCTACATCAGATGTGGAGAATTTTTGTTTTTTGAAAATTATGTAAGGATTATCTTTATAAATAAGGCGACCAAATGCAAAGCAAAATTCAAAAAGATTTACTTTTTGTTCTCTCATTACTTGACCGTCTTGATAGTTCTGTATTTCTACCCCTGTATCTTCTACCATTTTCTGATACTTTTCATCTACCAATTTAAGAATAGACGGATCATTGTAATTGAAAATGATATGACTCCATTTGGCAGCATAAATTTCATATTTGCTTAATACTGTACCGTTTGCGTTTAGCCTTTCAAAAATTTGGGGCAGACAATCTTCATCCCCTGAATAACATACATAGGGGATTTTCTTATTAAGAATTTGATATTTATCTTTTATGCTTTCAATAAGTTCAGAAAGAATACCGTAACATTCTGTATATTTCTCCTTCAACACCGACACATCAGATATTACCTGATTAACAATACAAGTAGTTTTGTTTTCTTTTGTTAAATTGGCTTTAATAGATTCTGTTATTTTTGTTTTAACAATTGTAAAATTTGTAGTTACAACAGGTACTAATGTACCAATAATCTTGTCGAAATATTCCTTAAATTCATCTTCATAGTTTCTTATATACTTGAATGGATTTTTCGAGAAATCATCTAAAGTCGTAAATCTTTGTAGCCCATCGACTAATAAGTAAGAGGATGGGCTACTTTTATATAATAAAAGAGAACCAAAAGGGAAACCTTTTAGCACGGTATCAATAAATTCTTCCTTTTTCTCAATTGACCAAACAACACTTCGTTGAAAAGACGGTAGCTCTATATATTTTTTAAGGTCTTTAAATTCCATTGTTCCGATTTCATAAAGGTCTCTCATAACATCCTCCGTCAATTCGTTTGGGTTTCTTTAGTGTATAATGGCGCGGTAGACAAAATGTCAGCTTGCATTTTCAAGGTAGCTTTCCCCTTGTCGTTAAAACTGCGATATATTTCAAGCAAATTTCGTTCATCTGAGCTTAGAATTTCTTTATCTGTATGTGACTTAGGATTGTCTGTTCTACCTAGCAAATAGTCTACAGAACAGTCTAGGGCATCTGAAATTATTATTAGAAATTTCCCAGTTGGTTGAACCCCTTCTTTCCATCTGGTTATTGTCCCTGATGAAATGCCAAGAGGTGTCAATAGTGGGTTGGGGGTAGTCCCTTTTTCTTCACATAATTGATATAATCTCTCAAAGAAAATGTTTGTCATTAGCAAAACCTCCAAATCGAGCATTATAATTTGGGTAATAAGTAACAAATTTCTCATTTTATTCAGATTTGCTATTGACAATCTCCGTTTGAGGTGATATAATCTAAACATAGCAAACAAGCAAGAAACCAAATCCAAAAGAAATGGTAAATCCTATTAGCTTATTATACCATAATCAGACATCATTTGTCAAGATATTTGGGATAATTGGCTGATTGAGAATGTGAGTTTGCTGAACACCAATAAACATTAATACATACAGAAAGAGGTAACGGTATGAACGGTATGATAAATCTTCCGATAGATGGTGAGCAGAGAATAAAGGCTCTTCGCAATTTTGCCAATTATAAGTGCTCATTAAATTTATCAGAAAAGAAATTTGTTAATTCATCTGCTGTGTTTCAGAAAACAGTTTTGGATATGACAAATAATCTCATAAGTAAGGACATGAAAAGAATTAACCGTTCTGAACACATGGTTGAGCTTGGGTGCTTGAGTTATTGATGGGCAAAAATATTGGGCGCACCGAAGTACGCCCCTTGTTACAATCTCGCATATCCTATGCAGATCAATAATCACGCTTTTCAAGACGTGATTTGAGCCAGACCTTTTTATTAGTCGTATGTCTGGGAACGACAAACATTTCTAACTTGACTATTTGTTAGTCGCTTGTCAAGTAGCGACAGTCATGACATTGAGGTATAATTAACCTCAATAATAGTATATCACAAAAACAAACTTTTGTCAAGTGCTTTACACAAGGATAAACTATGCCATTTCAAAATTGCTATTCTTAAAGACCGTTAGCAAGTTATTAAATGTTTTATATAAATCAAAAAGGAGGCTACCTTCACAGCAGTCCCCTTTTTGGATAAATATAAAACAAAAATATCACCGAGATTAGCCAAAGTCAATCAATCTTAGAAAGACTAAAGCCAATCATAGGATAAACAAATGACTAACCTCGGTGGATAGTTATGTCATAGATTATCTATATATAGTATATCACCAATTTATGCTTTTGTCAATACCTTTTCTGCAATTTTTTCAGATGTTTTGTTTTCAGCATTAATTTCTGATTTATTACTGGTGGGTACTTTAGCAGTTGGTATAGACGGAGCAGGAAGTGGTTTCAAGCTATATAGATTTGTAATTTGTGCTTGAATAGCTTCCCAATCATTTGATGTTATGGATAAAGTTCTTCCTTTTACACGTTCTGGATTGCTAATTCTACGGACATCTACGACCCGCATTTGTTCTACCAATGCTACGCAAGGCATACATTCCAAATCAATATGACAAGGGTATTTATCACCTCTGCGTTTTGTAGTTATAGGAATAACAGTGCAAAGCCCGGAGTTTTTATTATACCTTGTTACAACGGCAGGACGTAATTTGTTTTGCTCAGACCCAACGTTATAGCCAAAATATACCCAATAAACGCAGTTATAATAAATTTTGAATTTAGGAGGTTCTGTGTTGAATATTAATTCAAACTTTTTACAATGCCAATCTAGTTGCTTGGCAGCCTTTTCATAATCCATTATATTCACTACTCCTTGTCTGTGTTATCAGGAACGTACTCTATAATATCGGACACGTTGCAATGAAGAGCTTGACAAAGCGTATCGATTTGTTCAACACTTATAGTTTTTGCACTGTTGTTTTCTAGTTTAGAAAGGGTGGAAGGTCTGATGTGTGTCAGTTCAATAAGTTCTTTTTGTTGCATGTTGTTGTTTTTTAAGCGTAACATTTTGATATTGAATTTAACCATATTATTCACCTTTCGTCAAGTTGTACAAATGTTATATCACAAATTTGGTAATGAATACATCAAATTTCGATTGACAAATATCGTTTTTCGTGATATAATACATACATAGCAGTTAAGCAAACATAGCATAAATCTCCATATATAATGGAAATCTTTATTAACTTTATTAACTCATTATACCACATTTCGACACCAATGTCAATAGAAACGGCATAGAAAGGACTGAAACTCATGCGTTCATCTATAAGGTTTGTACCGAGAGCTAACAACACAAATCTCGCAGAAGAAATTCCGAAGGCACTTCCCCTCCCTGCTGCTAAGCCAGAGATTAAGGTTGTTTTGAAGAAAAAAAGAGAAGGTCGTAATCTGGTTGCAAGAGTTTCAATAAATTCTGAAAATCATAGTGCTGATGCGTTTACAAATAAAAATGATATAGATAACATTTTGCTTTCTTTATTGATGAATTGTAAATCATCAAGTAAACGGAAGTTCACAAAAGCATTAGCTTTCCTCTTTGTTATTAATACTGGCTATAGGGCTGGGGATGGACTTATCATAAGGGTAAGAGATGTCCTTGATGACAATGGGAACATTAAAGACTATATTTTCTTAAATGAAAGTAAAACAGGTAAATCTAGGAAGGTTTATTTCAATAAAGCTGTAAAAATGGCTATTCAATTTTTAATTGAAGTGAATCATCTTACTTTCAACAATTATCTTTTTGCCGGAGAGGGCAACAGAACAGCGTACATTCATCATATAGAGTATGATGAATGTGGTAAAGTAATAAAGACTGTTACCACTGGCGAAAAATATGATGATAATGGTGTGGCTCGTGAAGTTGCTCCTTATTGTGTTAGTTCATTAAGTAGAATTATCATTCAAGAAGCAAAGAAACTTGGGCTTGAAGGACATTTCTCTTCTCATTGTATGAGAAAAACTTTTGCAGAGTTCATTTCTCGTGATTGGGTCGATAATAGAAATCCGATCGTAGCTAGTAAAGCCTTAAATCATTCTGATGTAAGAACAACAGTTGAGTATTATTTGACGGTTGATTCTCACAAGCTCAAGGCTCAATGGCTCAATCTCAACCTCGGGCTTGAAATTCTCGAAATGTTCATTGAGGACTATTATAACGGTAAGTTTCAGTATAACGGATAATTCATAGAAAGGAATACGATTATGGCTAGAAAGAAGAAAGAACCGGATAATCTTGTTGAGATATGCGGTAAGACCTATGTTATTCTTGATACTGATGTGTCGGACGGTAGAGTCAATCATAAGGCAATGCCCCTTGAGGTGTATGTGGATAAGGTGTTAAAAGGTGAGTTTTGCCGTGATGCTCTTGTTCAGAGACTCGACAATCAGTGGACAACAAAGAAGAAAAGTGAACTTATCGTATCCATTCTTCAAAACCGTCCTATCGGTGCTATTCTTTATACAGGCGAAAGAATACACGAAGCAATGTATATGACGAAATCATTGCTTGATGGTTTGCAAAGAACAACAGCTATGTGTGGATATGTAAATAATGAATATTCGTTAAGCAAGAATACAAAGCCGTTAAAGTGCGTGTGCCGTTCTGAAAGCGGAGAAACGATTGCTTATGAGATCGAACTTGCCGGAAAGAAATTCAAACAGCTCCCCCCTGCCCTCCAGAGAAAGATTCTCGACTATGATATTACCCTTTACGAGTATGTAGGTTTTACTGACGATGAACTTGATGGTATCATCTACAACATTAACAACGGAGTATCTTTCAAACCCAATCAAAAGTTAAGACTTGCATTCGGAACAAATACAATGAAGTATCTTCAGCCTATCTGTGAGAATGCTATTTGGGATAATATAGACGGCTGTAATGCTAAGAATGATAGTATCCTCGGTTGCATTACCAGAACCATGATGATTATGATGGGTTGTGACTGTGACCTTTCCGCAACTGAAATGAACAATTTTGCGGAAGAATTTGATATCAAGGCAAACGAGTATAGTGTTAAGAGGATTGGTCAGTTATTTGACCGTCTGAACGACATCACAGGCAGTTCAAAGTTTGTTGAGGAAGATATTGAGTTCTTTAATGCCTGCAATATTCCTCATATCATTGACGCTCTTGACCAATGGGAAGGAACAGATGAGCAGTTCACAGACTTCCTTGTACATTTCCTGCATTCAAGCGCAAGGATAGAATATAACGAGTACGCTGCCACAAAGTCCGGCTCTGGAGCAAAGCAGTATTCCTATGAAAGCGTAAGTTCCCGCCGTGGCGTTATCCTTAATGCCATGACGGATTACATAGCAGATTATAATATCACAAAGGTTGAGGTGAATACCGATGAAGAAGTTGAAACCATTGACAGTTCAGACGATATTGGAGATAGCACAGAAAGCTACCGATCAGACGGAGAGAGCGAAAGCGAGAACCCCGAATGCGTATTATCTGAAGCTCCTGCGGTCACTGAATGTGGAAAAAATAGTCAGTGTAGCGGATATCGAAGCGACAGTGACGACCTCGAATCATTTGAACAGTCTTTTGGAGATGGGGAAGAATGATGTCTTTGATAAAATGGTTGAGTATATCAACCATACATCATTAAGTATCAGACGATATCGTGATACTGTCAGAGTTTCCAAAACCGCCGATATGGAAACTATCAATGCCCTTATCGAAGGGAAAATAAGCAATAATCAGTTTATCTCACGAGTAGAAGTCTTACAAAACGTCCCCCAATCCTTTGAGGAAATATACGCTGAAATAAAAGATATTAATTCTTCTCACGAAACACATCTTAATAATACAGCCGACCTTTTTAATAGAGGTGTGGATTATATTGAGGAGGTTATGCAACGCATACTATCTCCGGAATATATCGATACCTTTGATGAAGAGGACGAAAAATCTAAACATAAAATAGCTGACTGCCTTGAAAGGCTCGACCAAATCCATAATGTCATTTCATCTTTGATTTGACAAAAAAATATAACGACAGGAGAAAATATTATGAACACTGTGAACGCAATGTCAAAGGAAACCAACAAAACACAGGCAATGCTTTACCTTGAAAATAAGAGGAAGATGGCAGAAACCGGGCAGACAACTAATGTAAGTGGTGAGAAGACTGAAATTATATCTATCCCGATATATAAGTTGAACACTACATACACATCGCAGAGGACATTAAGGAACAGAAGGTTAGCGGAGAATATAGCTTCTAATTTTGATAAGAACTTGTTTCAGCCTATTGTGGTATCATACCGTGATGGTAAGTGGTATGTTATTGATGGTCAGCACAGACTTTACGGTGCGAAGAAACGTTTCGGGGACAATTACCTTATGGAGTGTCAGGTCATCAGAGGGCTTACTCAGCAGGAAGAATCCATGTACTTTGTCAAGCTGAATGACAGCTCAATTCCGTTACAGTATGCTGATAAAGCAAAGGGGCTTTTCTACGCAGAAGATGAAACCATGACAACTCTTGCTAATCTGTGCAAGAAGAATGGCGTTGAACTTGGCATTACCGAAGATAAGAGAGCAACTGCCGACAGTAGAATAACCGCTATTAAGGCTCTTGTGGTTACATACAATAAGATCGGTGAAGAAAAGACTGACCGTCTTATCAGACTTCTTAATGATACATGGGACGGCGCATACGCAGCATTCAGGCAGGAAATGATTAAGGCAGTTGGATATATTCTTAATCTGTACAGCAGAGAACTTGATGATAATAAGTTTATCAAGAAGCTATCTAAGGTAAATCCTGCCGACCTCATCAGAATGGCTAAGTCTGACCGTATTACAACTGCAAAGACGGAAGCTAAAATTGCTCGTATCATGGTGAATAACTATTATAATAAGGGTAAGGGAGCAACACCGCTGGAATATAAGTTTAATTTTTAATTAATGGAGGAATATATTATGACTTGTAATAAATTTACACAAGATAACAATCTCATTAAGGAAATTCCGTTGCCTGATTTAATTGTAAACTATGCATATCAACGTAAGCCTGATTCGCGCATGGTTGATTTTATTAAGAACAAAAAAGATTTTTGCCTTAGCGCACCATTAATAGTTGCTCATAGAGATAATAACTATTATGTTATTGATGGAGTAGTTAAATACGAAGCCTTAAAGGAAATAGGATATGCAGGTAAGGTTAAATGTTTTTCTATTGATCTCACATCTTATGAAGACGAAGTAAAATTATTATATCTTCTAAATGAATATTATGCCAATGGAATAGAAGCACAATAACATATGGAGGACATACAATGAAACTTGACACATTCATAAATCTCAATCGTAGCACAGCTATAACTATTCCTATGAGTAAGATTGCTCTTAGATCAAACACCCATGTCAAGGATATTGAGAAGGGTAAGACTATTACTGGAAAAATTGATGAGAACTCTATGATTCTGGTAAAGCGTTTGACTGTTCTAAGAGAAGATGGCGCAGAATATACGCTTGTAACTGGTTGGAAAACATACATGATAGCCAAAAACAAGGGCATTTCAGAAATCAAAGCTATTGTAGTGCCATATACTCGCAGTAAGTTCAATTATTATCTTAGTAAGAAGCCTGTTGGAGTGATTGACTTTAACGTTATTACTCCACCGTCAGAACATTACACAAAGCCTAATTCTGCAAAGATAGAATGGGTTAAGAAACAGTGCAATCTCCTTGGAGGACACACCATTGACAGTCCTGTTGGTATCAAGATTGATAAGAATGGCGTTGTGAAGATTACAGACGGATACATACGCTATCTGGTTGCAAAGGAGCTTGGAATAACTATGTTGCCGTTTACGGTGGTAAAAACAAACTCGTAAGATAAAATAAAACACAAAAGACAGAAAGGATAATAAAATGACTAGCACACAGACACAGATAAGACGTAATGTCCAGAGAGTTGGTAGAAAGGACGTGAATTTTGCAATTGCTCATCCTGCTATTAATGATTTGTGGATTATTCTGACAGGAATACTTCCTTATGTGGTAGCCGTCTATATTGGAATTACATTTAGGACAGTTATTATGACTTGCAAGGGATATGACTACACCATTAACGGAATGGATTTGCTGAACGTTGCTCTATGCGTTATGGTAGTTATTACAGTCAGGTTTATTCGGAAGTTATCTAAATAGTACAGAAAGGTGTGAAATACAATTGTGGAAATGGTTAAAAGCAAAGCGCAGGAAATTATTGATTATACTGTGTTCCGAGATAGAGATATTCCTCTGGGAGAAATCGAAATTCCCGAATACAAGCATAGAATACCCAATAAATCTGCGTTCCCTTATTGTAAGATATCTAATAAGTATCTAGGTCAGACTATTGTTCTTTCGCACAGGAATGGTCGATATTATGTTATTGACGGAGCTAAAATAATCGCTTCTTTTAAGAATAGAATGCCGAAAGATACATTAATTAACTGCTTTGTTGCAAGTAATAACTCTATCGCCGATGAGATACAGCTTTTAGAAGCATTACATTATCGGAGGTAGAAATCTACTCCAAAAGCGATACACAATATATAGGTTTGTTCATAAATATCATTTTTATGAATTTACCTCTTGACAAACGTTCTAATAAGTGATATACTATGAACACAAGGAATTTCAAACACTATATATTGCGGTCGTTGGATTGGGATATACCATAACGGTCATGACACAATAGGTAATTATATCAACAGAAAGGACGATTCCAATGGTTAAAAGGTTTCAAAGCAAAATAGCAGAGAGGTTGAATGACCCAAGGTTTACCAAGATTTACGGAACGAATTTGTCTCCGGAGCAAATCAAGATGTGGGATGAGCATGACATGACGTTAGAACTAAGTGACTTTCTCAAACAGTATAATGGTTATGATATTGTGACCAGATTCAACGGTAGCGATGATGAATACGAGGATTTGTGCATAGGCAAAGTTCTTGATTCAGGGGATAATGTACGAATATATCGTGATTTCTTTACAGAATATCCGTCATTAACTCATAATTATGAGCTTGGTGACTGGATATGTGTTCTGAAAGACCTTGAATATCCTGAACCCGATGTAGTAAAGGTGATTCGGGGAGATGGCGAAATCTACATAAAAGGGTTGTGGAATGAACACAGAGCAAAAACTTTTCAGACTGTGGATATCGTTCCTAAAGATATTCTTGGATACTGTCGGAAAGAATTTATAGACGAGATATGGTCAAAAAATATTGATGGCAAAGAATATTTCGTTATAGATTTTTTCAGAGCTAAGAAACATAAGCCGTCTGTAATAAAGGCTGTTATAAGTATGTTGGGTATGGACAAGTATCCAGAAATCACAAAGACTATGTTTATTCGCAAGACAGACAATCCGGGAGAGTATGAAGTCGGAGTATGGGATATTGAAGAGGGGTGTCCTTTGCCGGATAGAGAATAAAAAATTTTGTCGAAATATCGTCTTCCCTCTTGACAAAGCAACCATAATGTGTTATAATCAAGCTAGCAATTCTTTAGCCAATATTTATTTTGGGGTAACACACATATAAGGAGGAATTTATATGTTTAAGAAGTGTGATACTTTTACTCGCGAGATCAAGAGGGGCGATATTTATTATGCTGATCTCCCTTATGGAGAAGGTCACGTTCAAGGCGGTATTCGCCCTGTAATTGTTATACAGAATGATGTCGGGAACAGATACAGTCCTACTGTAATAGTAGCCCCCTTAACCACAAAAGAAAAGAAACCTCTTCCTACTCACACAACAATTACGGCAAGAGCCAAAAGTGTTTGCCTTTGTGAGCAGTCTACAACTATTGACAAAAGCAGACTGAAAGAATATGTTACCAGTGCAACTGAAACTGAAATGCACAAAGTGGATATTGCATTAGCCGTTTCTTTTGGTCTTGGGAAAATTCTTGATATGTTCAAGGGCGGTTATGACAAGGAGGTAGTTCCATGTTAACGAATAACTATACTCATGAGCAAGACATCAACAATTATAAGGATTGGTCTAGTATTCATTCTTTCACAAGCAAAATGAATGTGTTTGATGATTATTTAGAAACCACGGACGTCTGCCTGTGCGAATACACCACCACCGACAAATGGGAGAAATGTTTTGAAGATATGCCTATGTCTACCAATAACATTTCTTCAATAAAAAGTCGTATCAGGCGATTTCTATTAGATTATGACTACCCTAGGGAAGTCATTTCTGCGTTAGAAACATCTAAGAAATCTGGAGGAACGAACTATTTTCTTAATATTCAGCAAATACAAGATGACTTTGATGATTATCGAGAAAAGAAAATCGGTATGTCAATTTTCAATTCTTATGGAGTTGATGTGTTATCATCAGTAGAGTTGAGTGTTTATTTGTTATGGTTTGGGTTTAAAATTCCCGAAATCTTACAAATTAAACGTTCTGACTTTAATTGGTCTACAAATGTGATTTATTCTGCCGGGAAGTCTGTTAAAATTCCTGCAATAGTCAAAAAAAGATTTGAAATTTATTGTAACGCTTCTGGCTATTGGCATGATGATAATCGTGTAATGAAATTAGCATGGGTAGAATTTGAGCGAGAAAGTAATTTGTTTTTATGTAAGGGGAAAGGAACATATAAAGAACAGTCTCTTATTAAACAAATCAACAGAGCTGGGTTCTCCATTCAGCATCTCTGGTGGTCTGGGCGATTCCATTCGGTATGGGAAAAAGTTCAAATTTTAGGATATGATTCAATAGATTGGGACAGCACTAATGATGTAGAATTATTTTTTGATTTTGGAAAAGAATATTCTGTGTCATCAACTTTACAAAAGATGGTGCTAAAATATGATTGGGAGAGGTATTGCTTTCAGCAAAACGAATACACTAAAGATAAAACCAACGTTAGCAATAAAAAACGGCGTTTCCGGAAATATATAAATAAATAAAAATATTTTCAAAAAATTCAAAAAATACCCCTTGACAAATCCTAAAAAATAGTGTATTATATATACACAAGGTTAATTCCGGAACCAATCAAATGGCTTTGGAATGAGCCTACATAAAAATTTAGGCGGTTTAATCCGTCTGAATTTTAAGAACGATTAATTCCTAAATACCTATTTATTTTGAGCATAAGCAGTGCTATTAAGGAATTACGAAACAGATATGTACTCGTAGCTCAGTTGGTAGAGCACCTGACTTTTAATCAGGGTGTCGTGGATTCGAGTTCCACCGGGTACACCAAAAGCTAGGTGAGCTACAAGGTAACTTGGCACTCCACACCTAGCTAATATGCAGACAAAGGGTTACACAATCGTAGATTGATGTTGTATGTTCGATTCGTACAGTCTGCTCCAATACCCCCCTGATTTTAAAAAGATCTCATCGTGGTATTGCTATTGGGAAATACCAATACCACAACTATTGGGACGTCGCCAAGCGGTAAGGCAAGGGACTTTGACTCCCTCATTTCACTGGTTCGAATCCAGTCATCCCAACCAATAACCATTCCATAAGTGCTAGTTAGCGCACTCCTTTCTGTTTAGTGTTTATGGTGTAAACCTCGCTCCTGTCGGGAGATAGTGGCGAGGAAAGTGGCAAACAAGTTTCAAACCTCCTTGTGGTGTTTGCTGGGAATATCTGATGTGAAGTAAAACACAGATAGCTGATTGGAACAAAGGACACAATAATTATTACATAGTAGAAAGGCAGTTATATGATTAAGGAAACAATGAATTTACATAAGGCGCTGTCAGAACTGAAAATTCTCAATGATAGAATTTCAGACAAGATTTCTAATTGCACTTTTTGTGGAACAATGAAGTCTGGCAGTAAGACGATTCTCGGAAAGACTGTTGATGAGTTTAAGACTAATGTTCAGAGTGATTATGATAGTGTCAATACACTTATCAATCGCAGAAATGCTATCAAGAGAGCAGTAAGCAAGTCTAATTCCTCTACTTCAGTTACAATCAACGGTAAGGATTATGTCGTTGCTGAAGCCATTGAAATGAAAAACTGGGGAATGGATTACTATAAGGATTTGCTTAGAAATCTTCGTAGCCAGTATGCAAATGCAGTAAACAAGATGGAAACTGAAAATGCAAAAGCTGATTTGGCTGCTACCGATTACGCTAAGAATGGTACTAATTCTGATAAGACCACCCTGACAGCAGAAGCGTTAAAGGAAATGGAAAATCTTCGCAAGTCTTATTACGACAGCCACAAGACTGAAATTGTCGATCCTCTCAAACTTTCTGATAAAATTAAGGAACTTGAGGAAATGATTTCGGCGTTTACTTCGGAAGTAGATAGTGTTCTTGCAGTTTCAAACGCAAATACACTCATCGAAATCGAGTATTAAGGCTTGAAGGTTTTAAAATAAAATAAATCGCCATTATACTGAAAATTCTAAAGATTACATCTCCCCTATACAGAGTAATAGTATAGAAAATGCTGAAAAGAAAATTACATATTATCGTCAAATGTTAAAGATGATTATAATACTATTTTTAAGACTTGAAATCTTAAATTTTAAAATTATTCAGATTTAATTTGATGAAAATAGTAACGCTTAATCAGTAAATAATAACGAATAGTCATTAAACAGTATCTTGTTCAAAGAGTATTCAGTATGATCAATAATGTTTATCTAGTATAAAATCCTTGGTAAAAGGTTTGTGCGTATGTAATGTGGCACTGAATGAACCTCAGGGCTAGTATAATGGCGATTATATATGTCACAGTGCCGGAATCGGTATACGAGACAGTCTCAAAAACTGTTGCAGAAATGCGTGTGAGTTCAAATCTCATCTGTGACACCAGCCCGAAAGGGTATAATTAAATTTCATTTTCTCCTTTGTTTCCCTTAGATTTTAGTCAGGTTTAAGGGAAACAAAAATGGCACACTAGCCCAACAGGCAGAGACAAACGACTTAAAATCGTTGCAGTATCAGTTCGAATCTGATGTGTGCCACCAAATAGTAGGTATCCAAGTAAAAGGAATATTGTAAGACTAAGCGACCGGAAAAGCTAAACCCACTATAAGGGTGTCAAACGATATTAAAAAGATGGTCAATTAGGGTGAGAAATCCCGTTTATCTGATATGGTTGTACAGCCATAGAGGAACATCTCGAATAGGTGAGAGACCTATTCCCTACTACATATGGTGAGTTAGTCAAGTGGTAAAGACATCGCCCTTTCACGGCGAAGACAGGGATTCGACTTCCCTACCCATCACCAAACAAAAGCAAATACCTGAGTGAGCATAAGGTATTTGCTGACTACATATCGAATATATGAATCTTGCCATTCATATACCTCCGTTTCGCTCCTTTCATATGCTTGGAAGTTATACATCGGGTATGACGGTTTTATAGTTGGGTAGTGGTTCTGTAAAACAAAATCTGTTAATACTTTATTCCTTTGGTCTGAATTTTCATTGTAAAGAAAAACCTTGAAATTGCCAAAGGAATGGTAATATAAATATAAACCTTTAGGACTAATGTTAAAATGAAAGGGTGATTTTATGACATATCGCAATTTAACGATACATCGAATTTCAAATGTATAGCTCCTTTAATATTCCTAGCACACAAAAAACTATAAAATTAATAAGGAGGTCTCCTCAAAATCGTGTTAGGAATTATAATGGTTTATAATGTGTAAGTTCGTAGTGTTACTTAAATTGCACCTCCATCTTTCCATAAGTGTTCTATACGTTTGAAACGTTTCTGCCACTTTGTATCAGCACTTTGTGTTGGTGGCAGAAATATCCCTTAAAAAGTACATAGTCAGTGCAATTCTGGCAGAAGGGTCTAAAGGTGAATAATAATGGCATATAAAAACATAGAAGACAGACGAGCATATCACAAACAGTATATGAAGGAACGTAGAGCTTGGTTTAAATCATTACATTTTTGTACAGAATGCGGAAAGCAAGATGCTTATACACTTAATGGCAGAAACCGTTGTTATGAATGTTCTGAAAAACATAATAAGCAAAGTAATACAGAACGTCATAAAGAACGCAACAAAGAATATGCCAAAACTGTATATACTAAGTGCATTGAGCAAAAAATTTGTACACAATGTCATAAAAGAAAGCCCACTCCGGGTCGGAAAATATGCCTAATTTGTTTAGCAATAAGTAGAAACAGATATTTAGAAAAAAATGCTGGTAATACACTACGACATCAAAGAAGCTCATATGGGTTATGTTACATATGTGGGAAAGAATTAGACGGACAGCTTAAAACAGACGGGCGAGAATCAAAACTGTGCTCACATTGTTATAGTAGACGAAACAAAATGCCAAGAACTAGGGTTCTTTTTACTCCGCACAGTTCTTCTGAAAAGGCTTTAGCCGCATGGGAGAAATGTTTAGCAAAAAGAGAAGAACTTCTTGCTAATGGTACATATGATTATATTCCAATAGTAAATGTTCAACCACGAGGGGCATATTAATGACTGAAAAGTTAATTAAATCCCGAAAACGCGTTGAGGATTTTGCTGAAGTTTACACTCCAAGTTGGCTTGTTAAAGATATGTGTGATTTAATTCCACAAGAGATATGGAATGATATCGACAAAACATTTTTAGAACCAGCGTGTGGCAATGGTAATTTTCTCGCTGAAATCTTATCTCGAAAGTTCAAATTATGTGATACATACCGAGACGGGTTAAGAGCGTTAAGGTCTATAACGGGTATTGACATTCAGGCTGATAATGTGGAAGAAACCAAAGAAAGGTTATTAAATATGTACAAGGACAAATTTGCAGATGGTATTAGTGAAGCAAGAGATACTCTTGATAAACAGATTATCTGTGGTGATAGCTTGAAGATACAAGAGCAATGGTATAAAGAAGAACTCATGCAAGACCTTAAAATGTTGATAACTGAATTAATTGACAAAGTGGTTGTAAAACCCAAGCCAGACAAGAACGGCAAAATGGTTAGTGTTATTGAATGGCATGATGACTGTAGTATAGGTGATTACCTTAAATCTGCACTTCAGAATTATAATACACAGGAGGTTTAGTATGAATTCTCAAGAACTTTCAATGCTCTATTATAGCTTGACTACAATTCCACCTTTAGCGAATACCGAGGATAGCTACTTCTCGGATAAGCATATGATGAATAATCGAGAATTGTGTGGGCAAGTTCAAGGGTATGTAGCAGAAATACATAAAGCATTTAATCCTAATATATCTGCCACTTTAAAAGTTTCTCCCTTGAATAAGAATGGAGCAAAGTTTACGCTTCGATATACAAACTCAAACAAGGGTTATACCGGGAATGTGTATGCTATTGCAAGGAAAAATAACATTATTGCAAAAATAATTGATATTTTTCAGAATGGTGTACAGATACTTACATAAAACACACTAATATTCGCTAAATATTTAGCAGAAAGGAATATTACAATGAAAGAAATGGTATATCGTCCTTTAAGAGAACATATAAGCAATCAGCAGTAAAAGCTGTTTATATAGATTTTACCCTATTCCCTGTTGAGTGGTTGTTGTATAAATTGCAATAACCACTTGGCATTTACATAAAAAGTACATGATAAAGGTCAAAAATAACGAAAAATTCAATTTACAATGAAATTTGGATTTTATTGTAAAAATTGGTTCGACAAATGGCTTAATAGAGCC
>ULMK01032828.1_pt1 | contig 26000 bp, 19 predicted proteins | sample 1951621 | NCBI WGS metagenome assembly ULMK01 (sample SAMEA4835547, study PRJEB28245) | human gut metagenome | biome: gut microbiome; material: fecal sample | place: Denmark | collected 2008
ATTGTGCGGAAATGCGCAATATATTTATTCATATTTATATTCCTCCTTATAATTTCTTTTCTAATTTTATTCCTAAAAAAATCTTAAATCCTAATTTAGTAAAAAATTTTGCAGGAATGGGTAAATAAATATATATATTACCCAATTTAAACATACTTAAAACTTCATTTTCTTTACAAGTTATTATACGAATTGGCATATCATTAGTTATTTTTGATTCCATCTTTATCTCTCCTTTAATATCATATAAGACGGCTATATATAGAAAGGTATTAGGTGATATATAACCATCTTATATGATATTAAATTTTTTCTTTTCTTTTTTTATTACATATATATTATAATATATTTTTTAAAAAGTATCAAATAAAGTTTCTTTAATCTGGTTGACAAAATAAAAATTTTATGGTAAAATATAATTGTAAAAAAGGTCAAGATTGATTAAAAAAAGAGAGGAGCATGAAAATGGAACAAAATCAACCTGAAACAAAATATACAAAGTTAGATTATAGTTTAAAAACAGCTAAAGAACGCGCTGATTTTGTTGCTAGCTTGCCTACAGAACAATTAAATAATAAAAAGAATTTAGAATTTTTAGCTAATTACATTGTAATGGCTATGACACCAGAAGAAAAAAAGAAAAAAGAAATAGTAACAGATAATAGAATGATAACAATAAATAAAAGAGAAACTTCATATCAAGGATTAGTAAGTAAATTTGAAAATGGCGAAGATGGTATATATAATTTGGTGATAAATGATAAAAACGTTTTATTAACACCTAAAATTTCCATTACAGAAAAAGATATTGCGGAAATACCTGCTTTAAAGCAACTAAAAGAGTCAATTGCTATAATGGAAGAGATGGAAAAGAAAGCAACAGGAAAGAAAAAATTTAAATTAAAAAAATGGCTTATTGAAATGCATCAAGAACAATATGTAATAAAGAACTTATATAGAAATACAATAGTAACAAATTGCGGAAATAATGGCAATTTTATTAGAGGATTATCTCAAATGGATTTAAGAGAAGACATCACAATAGATGAACTTGGAGAACCTTCTAGTAATTGTATGATTAATTTTTTTAATTGAAATCATATCTCCGCACTTTTATGCAACTATAGTGCATTGAAAGAAGATTGCTGAGGACGATTCAGTAGTGATTTATACTATACTATGTTAGATTTAGATAATTTAGTAGAAGATACATTAAATAATGATAAATATCAATTATATTATAAATTACTTATTTATAAAATTGATGGAAAACAAAATTTAGAAATTCAAGAATTATTAGAAAAAGAATTTAATCAAACGCATTCTGTTGAATATTTATCTTCTTTATGGAGAAATAAAATTCCTAAAATGATTGCGGAAAAGGCAAAAGAAAATTATCTAATGTGGTACTATACAACTCAAGAAAAAGGAAAATGGAAAAAATGTTCAAGATGTGGTCAAGTTAAATTAGCAACAAATAGATTTTTCTCAAAGAATAGTACATCAAAAGATGGTTTCTATAGCATTTGTAAACAATGTAGAAACGAAAAAAGTGCGGAAGCAAGAAAAAACAAGAGTAAATAGGAGGTATAAAAATGGCAAATAAATTATGTCAAAAATGCGGAAAAATGCTTGATGAAGATACTCAATTTTACACATATAAAAATGGAGAAAAAACAGAAATGTGTAAAAAATGTTTAACTATGCATATTGATAACTGAGATCCTAGCACCTATTTATGGTTATTAGAAAAAATGGATGTTCCTTATGTGCCTGTTGAATGAGATGTATTAAGAGATAGAGCATTTGCAAAAAATCCTAATTTAAATGGAATGTCTGTTTTTGGTAAATATTTATCAAAAATGAAATTAAAACAATGAAAAAACTATGGCTGAGCTGATAGTGATAGATTACAAGCTTTAAATGAGGAAAAAAGATCTGCGCAAGAGGCGGAAAGAGCTGCATTTGATGCAGAAATAAAAGAAAAATTTGAAGCAGGAGAAATATCAGAAGCAGAATATAAAACAATGGTTAGTGCACAAACGCAACATGAAGAATATGTAAATGCGCCAATTATGCAACCTAACACAACAATGGATAGATATTATGATGAAAATACTTCAATTGTAAATAGTCAATTAGATAATTCAGTAGCACAATTAACAAACGATGATAAGATTTATTTAGCAATGAAATGAGGAGCTTTATATAAACCGCAAGAATGGATTGAATTAGAGAGAAGCTATGAAGAAATGACTAATTCTTTTGATATTCAAGATGCAGATACTATTAATACATTAATTTTAATTTGTAAAACAAATTTGAAAATGAATCAAGCTCTTGATTGTGGAGACATCGAAGGATTTCAAAAGTTATCAAAAGTATCTGAATCTTTAAGAAAATCTGCGAAATTCACGGCTGCACAAAACAAAGAAGAAAAAAATGATTATGTAGATTGCGTTGGAGAACTAGTTGCAATGTGTGAAAGAGAAGGATATATTCCTAGATTTGAAACTGATATTCCGCAAGATAAAGTTGATTTAACTTTAAAAGACATGAAAAATTATTTATATAAATTAGTTACACAAGATTTAGGTTTTGGTCAACAGATAGAAGATGCTTTAAAGAAAATTCAAATTCAAAAAGAAATGGCGGAAACCGAAACTGCAGACCCAGAATCTGACGAAGAAGCAATTCAAGGATTAAAAGATGCGGAAATAGCAGAATACTATAATTCAATAGAAGAACAAAAAAATTTAGATGCAGATTTATTTAATTCTGAGGAGGAACAATAATGGCTTTAGCAGATTTAATGGAACTTTCTAAAAGTAAAAATACTAAAAAGACAGGTTTATCAGAAGAAAGAATTCGTGCGCAAATTCCTATAATAAGAGATTATATTGCTTATTGAAGAGAATATCCTGATAAATTTGTAGATTTTCTTTGCGGAAGCAATCCAGAAAATTTCCATTTATTCTTTTATCAGAGAGTATTTTTAAGAGCGGTTATGCGTCATAGATATGCTTATGCAACCTTCCCTCGTGCCTATTCAAAATCATTCCTTTCAGTGCTTATTTTAATGCTTCGTTGTGTACTCTATCCAGGCGCACATCTATTTGTTACAACAGGTGGAAAAGAGCAAGCTGCGGGAATTGCTAGAGAAAAAGCAGAAGAAATTTGTAAATTAATACCAGGAATGAAAAATGAAATAGATTGATCAAGAGGAGCAACAAAGGCTTCTAAAAATATGGTTGAGTATATTTTTAAAAATGGTAGTAAATTAGATATTATTGCCGCACAACAATCATCTCGTGGTAAGCGTGCGACAGGAGGATTAATGGAAGAGTGTATTCTAATTGATCAAACGCTATTAAATGAAGTTATTATTCCCACAATGAACGTAGATAGGCGTCTTGCAGATGGTAGTAGACAAGAAGATGAACCTGTAAATAAAAGTCAGATTTATGTTACAACAGCTGGATGAAAAAATTCATTTGCTTATGAAAAATTAATTCAAATATTGATTCAACAAATTACAGAACCTGGATCTGCTATTGTATTGGGTGGAACTTGAAGAGTTCCTGTTATGGAAAAATTATTACGAAAATCTTTTATTGAAGAATTAAAACTTGATGGGACTTATAATGATAGTTCATTTGCAAGAGAATATGAATCAGAATGAAGCGGAGATGCGGAGAATGCATTTTTCTCTGCAGAAAAGTTCGATAAGCATAGAGTATTATTACAACCTGAATATGAATATAGTGGAAGATCTACAAAATCAGCATTTTATGTTTTAGGAATAGACGTTGGTCGTAAAGGATGTACATCTGAGGTTTGTGTATTTAAGGTAACTCCGCAAGCTCAAGGAGCATCATTGAAGACTCTTGTTAATCTTTATACTTGAGATGAAGAACACTTTGAGGCTCAAGCAATAAATATTAAAAAATTATTTTATAAATATAAGGCTAGACAAGTTGTTATAGATGCTAATGGTCTTGGTATTGGTTTAGTAGATTTTATGGTAAAAGATCAAATAGATCCAGAGACTGGTGAATTATTGCCTAATTTTGGAGTTTCTAACGATGAAGAGAATTTTTATAAACAATTTAGAACCGCAGATACAGAAATAGATGCAATGTATTTAATAAAAGCGAATGCGCCAATTAATACAGAAGCTCACAGTTATGTTCAAACTCAGTTATCTAGTGGAAAAATTAAGTTTTTAATAGATGAGAATCAAGCAAAAGTAAAATTAATGTCTACTAAAATGGGACAACAAATGGATAATGACAAACGTGCAGATTACTTAAAACCTTTTACTTTAACAACAATTTTAAGAGAGCAAATGCTTAATTTGGTTGAAGAAAATGAAGGTGTTAATATTATTTTAAAACAGTCTTCAAGAAGTATTAAAAAAGATAAATTTTCTGCTTTTGAATATGGACTTTATTATATAAAACAAGAAGAAGATAAAAAGAAAAGAAGAAAAAAAAGAAATATTGCGGATATGATGTTTTATACGAATGGCTAAAAAATTTTTATATTGGTCAAAGTTGGACTATTAAGTTTAAATAAATTTAATATTATAATAGAAATATTTTAGGAAAAATATTTTAAATTACCTTTTAGTATATCATCATATCTTTGCGATAGTGATAGGAGGAAAAATGAGATCTAGTCGAGGAGAAATAAAAATAGAAGAAATCTTAAAAGAAAATGGGATTCCTTTTAAAGAAGAATACTCTTTTCCAGATTTAGTTACTAATAGTGGTCGACCTTTAAGATTTGATTTTGCAATTTTTGATGATGAAGGTCAATTAGAATTTCTGATTGAATATCAAGGTATCCAACATTATGAAGCAAAAAGTAAATTTGGTGGATATGCAGGATTAAGAAAACAGCAATATAATGATATGCAAAAAAGAATATATTGCAAAAAAAATAATATTATTTTAATTGCAATTCCTTATACAGATGAAGGAAGAATAACTTATGATTATATTATGAAAGCATATTATGCACAAGGCGGTTTTTAATAATATAATGAAAATAAGTTTGACAAAGTCTAAATTTTATGATATACTATAAGAGTAAGAAAAAGATGAAAGGTAAGGTGTCTATTTTGATAAACAGAAAAGAAGAAATAAAACAAAAAGGTTTTTCAATTGCTATGGCAAGTGACACCAGAACAACAGACCTCCCTTATAATAATGTTGATTTTTCAAAAATTAAGGTGGGGGCAAAAACATTAGAAGATGCCGTTTTAGATTTAGGAAGTCTTAAAAAAGTAGATTCTAGAATGGCAAACAAAGAATATGTTTTAAGAGCAATTAATCAATGTGATTATGAGCAAATGAGGGAAATATCTAACTTTTTCTACAAAACAAGCGGTATTTATTCTAGATTATGTCGTTATATGGCATATTTATATAGGTACGATTGGATGGTTACTCCATATATAAATGAGGAAACCTCAAAAACAGAAAATAAGGTATTAGATAAATTCTATGAAGTATTACTTTATCTAGATAATTTTAATGCAAAACGCTTTTTTGGTGAAGTTGCATTAAAAGTTATTAGAAATGGCTGTTATTATGGATATTTAATTCCAAGCACTCAAAAAATGAATATTCAAGAATTACCTTCAAATTACTGTCGTTCTAGGTTTACTGTAAATGGACGTCCTGCTGTTGAATTTAATATGAAATTTTTTGATATTTGTTTTAAAGAAACAACTCAAAGAATGAAAATGTTAAATTTGTTTCCTCAAGAATTTAAAAAAGGCTATTTAATGTATAAAGAAGGAAAATTACCACCACAATTTGCAGGTGATGTTTCTGGATGGTATTTATTAGATGTTAATAGCACAATCAAATTTAATATCAATGGAGAAGATTTTCCAGCTTTTATATCTGTAATTCCCGCAATTATTGATTTAGATAATGCGAAAGAAATAGATAGAAAGAAAATGGCTCAAGAGTTATTAAAAATAATAATTCAAAAGATGCCAGTAGATAAAAATGGAGATTTAGTGTTTGATGTTGATGAAGCTCAACAACTTCATAATAATGCTGTTAATATGCTTGGGAAAGCAGTTGGAATAGATGTTTTAACAACTTTTGCAGATGTAGAAGTTGCGGATATGGATAATAATAGAGCATCAACAACAACTGATGATTTACAAAGAGTGGAAAGATCTATTTATAATGAAGCAGGTGTTTCGCAAATGCAATTTAATACAGATGGAAATTTAGCTCTTGAAAAGTCAATTTTAAACGATGAAGCTTCATTATATAATTTGATACTTCAATTTGAAGAATTCTTGAATTTATTGGTCGATAAATTTAATAAACAGCCAAAGAAATATTATTATAGAGTTCAATTATTAACTACAACTATTTATAATTATAAAGAAATGGCAAAAATGTATAAAGAGCAAATGCAAGTTGGTTTCTCAAAGATGTTACCACAAATTGCAATGGGTCAAACTCAAAGTTCAATACTAGCAAATGCTTATTTTGAAAATGATATATTAGATTTAGTTAACTTATTTGTTCCACCTTTAATGAGTTCTACTATGAATGCGGAATCTATTGCTGCTATGAAAAATAGAGGAAATAATTCAGATTCCAACAATAGCGGAGATGATAATCAAGGCGGAAGGCCAACCAATGAATCTAAAGGGGAAGCAGTATCAGATAAGACTATTCAAAATAAAGAAAGTCAAAATTAAAACATAGGACAAAAGTCAATAATAAAAAACCACGATTTATTATATTAATATAAGTGGAATAAATTATTAAGAAAGGAAAGATGAAGATATGATGCATCAATCAATTGCAACAATTGATTCTCCTGAGTTTATTAATTTACAACCGCTAGAAATTAATCCGCTTATGAGTAGTTGTGAAATCAAGGTTTTATATCTTGGTGAAAACAGAAATCATAGTTATATAACAAAAGATGTGGCTACTGAAATGGCGAAGACTCTTAGAGGGGCTCCAATTGTTGGATACTATAAAGAAGAGAAAGATGATTTTGCAGATCATGGCGAAAGAATGATTTTTGATGATGAAGGAATTAAATTTGAGTGTTTAACAAGACCTTATGGATTTGTTGCCCCAGACGCAAAAGTTTGATTCCAAAAGTTTGATGATGTTGATGAATTTGGAAACACAACAACAAGAGAATATCTAATGACTACAGGTTATTTGTGGACAGGTCAATACGAAGAGTGTAAATCTGTTGTAGAAGGTGGAAAACCTCAATCTATGGAATTAGATGAAGAAAGTTTAGAAGGACATTGGTCAACAAATAGTAAAACTGGCATGGATTTTTTCATAATAAATGACGCAATATTTTCAAAGTTATGTATTTTAGGTGAAGACGTTGAACCTTGCTTCGAAGGCTCAAGCATTACCGCACCAGAAGTAAGTAAGACATTTACTAAAATGGATGATAATTTTAAGAAAACATTGTACGCTATGATGCAAGATCTAAAATTTGCATTAGAAGGAGGACAAAAGATGATTATAGATGAAGCTGAAACAAAAGTAACAGAATCTGAAGTTGTTGAAACTGAAGCTGAAATTACTGCTGAAGAAACGTCTATTGAAACTGAAGCTACAGTTGAAGAAGAAACTACTCTTGAAACTGAAGAAAATTCAGAAGATAAGGACACAGAAGATCAATCTGTTTTAGCAGAAAATGATAATTCTATAGAAGATCAATCTAGTCAAGAAAACTTTACTAAAGCAGATGACAAAGATGAAGAAGAAGAATCTAAAGATGCAAATGATAGCAAAGAAGATTCTGAATCTGAAGAAGATGATGAAGATAAAGAATATAAATGTGGCGAAAGCGGCAAAAAAGAAAAATCTTATTCTTTATTGGAAACTGAATTAGCAGAAACTAAAGCAGCTTACGCAGATCTTGAACAAAAATATCAAGTTCTTGTTGAGTTCAAAAAACAAATCGATAATGAAAAGAAAGATGCTTTAATCAATAGTTTCTATATGTTGTCTGACGAAGATAAGGCAGATGTTATTGAGAATAAATCAAATTATTCATTAGATGAAATTGAATCTAAGCTTTCTGTTATCTGTGTAAGAAAGAGAGTTAATTTTGATTTAGAAGACACTTCTAAGAAAGAAGAAAAAGTAGTAGAAAATGTTACAACTTATAATATGAATGATGTTGAACCTACTACACCAGCGTGGATCGCTGCAATAAAAAATACTAGAAATAGTAAAAAGTAAAATAATTTAAGGAGGAAAAATTATGGCAAACATTAAAAGAATTGGTTACGGACAAGTAGAACCAAACCATTTATCTGCACAAAGAACTGCTCAAATTTATGCTCAATTACCTTATGAAGGAAATTTAGAAGTATTAGAAAATGGACAATTCTTAAAGTATGATTTAGCTAATAATGCTTGTAATACAACTGGTAAAGGTGAATGGATGTTAGTTTTTAACGAAATTAAGTTATACGATGAAAGAAAACAAATGTATAGAGACTATGCTATGAAGAAATCTGATAGCGTAGATGGAAAAATGGTACCAAGATTATTCAAAATTAATATAGGAGATATTTATACTACTAATATGATCGATGAAATCGACCCAGCTGTAGGATCATTCTTAAAAATCAATGCTAATGGAATTCTTACAACTGGAGAAGAAACAGATGTACCTTGCTTCCAAGTAGCAAAAAGATACACTTTAGCTGATGGACAAGACGCTGTTAAAGTAGTAAGAATAAAATAATAAAGGAGGAGAACAGAATTATGGCATTAAATAGAGAAAACTTATTAGAATTAGCAAAAGTTACTGCTAATGCAAAAGCTTCTTCACAAGTAGCTTACTCATTCGGTGAAGACAAATTCAGTTACTCTGAATTAAATGAAACATTAAGAAATGAATTAAAAGAAATCGCTGGTACTTACGCTTTATATCGTGAAAATAAAAACTTAGTTTTCGCATTAATCGAAGAAGTAATTGATGACGTATTACCTAGAAAAGTTTTAGAACAATACGGACAATTCGCTGAAATCAAAACTTATGCTCAAGGTGACAAACCAGTATTCTCACAAAGAGTTACAGCTAGCTCAAAGAGAAGAGCAAAACAATTTATTACTAAAGTTGGTTTAGCTGGTATTTATGAAGTATTTAAATTAGATGGTAAGACTTATGAAATTCCTACTGAAGCATTCGGTGGAGCTGCTCAAATCGGATTTGAAGAATTCTTAGATGGAAGAGTAGATTTCGCAGATGTATTAGATGTAGTTATGGAAGGTCTAGATGAAGCTATCTATAGAGAAATCGAAAAAGCTTTAAAAGCTGCAGTAGAAAATTTAGGAACTTATAATAAAGCTACTGAAACTAGTTTCAATGAAACTACTATGGATAGATTACTTGCTGTTGCAGATTCTTATGGAAGATCTACAATTTACTGTACTTACGAATTTGCTGCAACTATGGTTCCTGCTGAAGGATGGGCTTCTAGCGAAATGAAAAATCAAAGATGGAATAATGGATATTTAGCAAATTATAAAGGACATAATGTAGTTGTATTAAATCAATCTTTTGAAGATGAAACTAACTCAACTAAAGTTATTGATCCATCATATGCTTATATCATTCCAGTTGGAGCTGACAAACCAGTTAAAATCGCATTTGAAGGAAATACAATTGTTGATGAATATGTAAACAAAGACAGATCAAGAGAAGTTCAAGTTTACAAAAAATTAGGTGTTGGTACATTAATCACAAATAATATCTGTGTTTATGTAAATTCAAGCTTAAAAACTAATATGTCTATCTAATTTATAAGAATTAGATAGTTCTTATAGGGGAAGACTTATTATGATATATGTTGTTCTTATTAAATTTTGATAAAGACTATATCAAAAATAGTCTTCCCCATTTTTTTATTATAATAAAAAAGTGCAAAAAATAAAAGGAGAGAAAAGGAGGTCTATTATGTTAGACAAAAATTTAATGGTAAAAGTTACAAATAGAGACAATGGAACAGTGGGATATACAATTCCAGATTTAGGAAATCTACATCGTACATTCCAAAGTGGAGAGACAAAAGAAATTAGTATGGATGAATTAAGAAAATTATCTTACATTCCAGGCGGAAATCAAATATTAAAAAATTACTTAGTAATTGAAAATGAAGATGCGGTAAATGAACTTCTTAATGAGGTTGAACCTGAATATTACTATTCAGAAGAAGATGTTAAAAAATTATTATTACAAGGAACATTAGATCAATTTGAAGATTGTTTAAATTTTGCTCCTGAAGGAATAATTAATCTTGTAAAGAAATTAGCTGTAGATTTAAAACTAAATGATGTTGCTAAGAGACAAATGTTATTAGAAAAAACTGGATTTAATGTTACTTCCGCAATCAATATTAATGAAGCTACAATGGAAGAAGATGCTGCGCCAGCTAAAACTAGAAAAGCAGCAGCTATTACTGAAACTGTTAAAGAAGAATCTTCACCAGTAAGAAAGTCTACTACCATTGCAACAGGAAAATACAAAGTTGTTTCAAAATAATTTAGGAGGTGTAATATGAACAATATAGCTACTACACCTTTTTCTATAATTTATGATAGTTTTTTATCAAAAGTAACTGACGATATGTATATGGAATTAAATGAACTAGATACATATGCTATGTTAGAAGAATTATTAATGTCTGCTATTCACAAATTTGAATTTCCACGTTTTGATATAACAGACTATGAAGAAACTATTATAGCAGATGAAGGTATATATTCAGGTGTTGAAAGCAATTATGAAGAAGTTATAGCCTTAATTTATGATGAGGGACATTTTAATTCAAAGTTAACCCCAGAAGAAATTAATATTTTATCAACTTATATGATAGTTGAATGATTAGGCATACAGTTAGCAAGTGTTGAAAATACAAGAATGAAATATAGCGGTTCTGACTTTAAATTTACTTCTCAAGCTAATCATATGGCAAAAATTCAAAATATGAAAGCTAATTATGAAAAAGAGGGCTTCCATTTACAAAGATTATATAAAAGAAGAATAAAAGATAAAAAAGGCATAATGCGTTCAACTTTCGGCACTATAATGGAGGCCGTTGAAAATGATAATTAATAATATAGAAATAGATAATAAAGCAATTTATTCTAATCTTAAAAAATTAACTAATCAAATTTATAAACTGCTTCCAAACAGAGAAGAAAACGTGGATTGGCAATCTCCGCTAAAGACTATTATAGAAGAATTTTACGGAATGAGCCGTTTAATGGTAACAAAACAAGATATAATTTTCTCGTTGTTATGTAAACTAGAGGGATTATTTACATATACAGATGATGAAAATTTTTATGAATATAGAAGAACTATATTTGAATGTTTAAATATGGTTCAAACTTTAAAAGACTCTATCGCAGAAGAGGAATAAAATGACAGCATTAGAAAATATGAAGACTAGATTAAACTATGCTGGTGGAACTGCGCAAATAGCAAGAATGAATGCAGATAAATTAAAAAGTTTGAAGAAAGCGATGACCGCATCTTATCAAGCTGCAACTGCAATTCTTGCGGATGGCCGCCAATTTAAATGTTTAATTAATCCCGATAAAATAAAAAATACTTACGACAATAAAATTCTTTCAATTCCTTTTGAAGATATATGTTTGAACGCTCCTAAAAAGGGAAAAACTTCTGAAGGAATTGTTCCTATTAATTTAAAAGCTGGAGATGTCTTTACTTGAAAAGAAAATGGATCTCAATGATTAGTTTATTTACAAAGGCTAGAAGAAACTGCATATTTTAGATCTGAAATTAGAAAATGTAATAAAATAGTTGAAATTAATGGAAAAAAATACCATGTTTATGTAAGAGGTCCTGAACAACTTACAATAGAATGACAAAAAGGTAATTTAGAAATGTTTAATAAAGAAAATTATACTTTATTAATGTATATTACTAAAAATGAAGAAACATTAGATTATTTCCATAGATTTACAAGGATTGAAATTGATGGATTGCCATGAGAAGTTCAAGCTGTTGACACCATTGCCACAGAAGGTATTATAGAAGTATCATTGAAAGAAACTTATAGAAACTCTATTGAAAAAGAATTAGAAAAGGATAAAGAGGAAGTTCAACCAGAAAAAAAAGATATTTATATTGAAGGACCTAGTATAGTATATCCTTATGAAGAATATGAGTATAAGATTATTGGCATAGAGGGCGGAATTTGAGAAATTTCTGCTAATAAAGCAAAAATAATTGGAGAAAATAATCAAACTACTATAAAAATTGAAATTACATCTGGAAGAAGTGGAAACTTTATTTTAAAATATAATAAAGAAGGTTTAGATGCTATTGAATTACCGATTACAATAGAATCTTTATAGAGATAAAAGGAGTATAAAAAATGAAAAGAGATACAATATTAACTGCAAATCGTTTTAATTCATCTTTTCTATCTTGCGAAAAAGATATTGAAACGATTTTAAAAAAATTATTTATAGAAAGTAAGCCATATAGCGATATATTAAAAAGATTATTAGTAATAAACACAAAAGATTGTTTAGAAGATAATTCTGAAGTAGTTTTAAATAAAATACAACAAACAACTCTTTCTCAATTAATAAAAGATAAATATATTAGATTATCACCAAAAATTGAGATAGAAGAACATGATGAAGTAAAAGCATATTTAATTATTAGTTCTGATAATTATACAACAAATGAAAATAATCCTTACTATAGGGACTGTACAATAACATTTGATATTATTTGTTATACAGATTATTGAGATATTGGAAATTATAGATTAAGACCCTTAAAAATAGCAGGTTATATAGATGGAATTTTAAATAATGCAAAATTATCTGGAATTGGAACTTTTAATTTTATTGGATGCAACGAATTAATTTTAAATGAAACATTATCTGGATATACTTTGAGTTATAGAGCTATACATGGTAATGATGATAAGATCGCTCCAGCAGAATAATGAAATTGGATCCATTACTACTCTTTTCTGGTAATGATATTCCTTTTACCTCTTCTGGTGTGACTATTCATCACCCTACAATTAAAGAAATTGCTTATTTAGGTGAAGATACATTTTTCACTGGATATCAAATGTTAATTATTTCAAAAAATATTTTATCTCAAGAGGACAAAGTTAATTTAGAGACACTAACAAATTTTGATATATTAATAGCAATACTAGAAGAGCGTAATGCGGTAATGCAAAAAAATAGGAATTGCATACAGATGGTTTTAATGCTACTTTTTCCAGAATATGAAATTACTTTTACAAAAAAAGCAATCATATTAAAAAAAGAAAATGAAGAAAGTTCATTAAATAGCAATAATTTTGAAGAATTCCAAGACATATTAAAACAAATGTTTAGTTTTGGAGACACAAATGGAGTTCCACAAGATTTTAATCCTGATGGACCCATGGCCGCAAGGATCGCTGAAAAATTAAAAAAACGACATCAAGTCCTTGCAGAAAAAAATCCCAATGATAATTTTGATATCATTGGTAGATATGTTTCAGTTATCTCGACTGGACTATCTATTGATATAAATTCTGTAATGAATTATACGATTTATCAGCTATTTGACCAAATAAAGAGATATGAATTAAAAACTAGTTATGATCTTTATGTAAAAGGTAAATTTGCTGGGGCTCAAGATACAAAAGAGCCCGAAGACTGAATGAAAAGTGTTCATTCAAATAATTAAAATTAAAATCAAAAGGAGGATATTTTAATATGAAATTTGGAGTACGTGAAATATGCGACGTAGTATTTAAAGCTAAAGCTGATACTAAAATTGGTAGCACAACTTTCAAAAAAGGCCAACCAGTATTATACATTGATACAGCTAAAACTTCTACACTAGAAGGTGCTTCTACTACTGTTTACGCACAAGGTGGAAAAGGAAATACTAGATTAATCGCTTGGGAAGGTGAAAAAACTTTAACATTTACTGTTGAAGATGCTTTATTAAGTCCAATTGGATTCGCTGTATTATCAGGAGCTGGATTATTTAAAGGAGCAACTGAAAAAGTTCACGTTCATGCTACTGCTAATGCTGTAGTTGGTCAAGATGGAAAGATTGATTTAACAGATGCTTTAGCTGCTGAAGAAAAAATTGATGGAACTGCACCTATCTTCGTTATGATAACTGAAGAAGACGGATCTATCACAGGAGAACTTTTAACAAATTTAGGCGTAGACAGTGATGGAAAAACTTTAACTGGTGCTACTAGCGCAAAAGGAAAAACAGTATTTGTTGACTTCTATATGGCTAAAGAGGCTTCAAAAGTTTCTGAATTAACTATTGATGCATCAAACTTTGCTGGATATTACTATGTTGAAGCTTCTACATTATTTAGAAGAGAATCTGATGGCGTAGATATGCCAGCTGAAATTACATTACCAAATGTAAAAATCCAATCTAACTTTACATTCTCAATGGCTGCAACAGGAGATCCTTCTACATTTACATTCACTATGGATGCATTCCCTGGATACACAATGTTTGATAAAACTAAGAAAGTTTTATGTGTAATCCAAGTTGTAGAAGATAGTACTGCTGGATCATCAGAATTAAAAACTGTAATGCCACATGAAGAAACTGAAAAATATGTTGAAGATGAAGTAACTAAAAAAGATTTAGATTCAGTTCCATTTTCAGTATAGTTAAAATTAAAAATAAAATAGGGAGAGTGATCTCCCTATTTTTTTATTATATTAAAGGAGTTAAAAAGAATGAGATATAATAAAAGTAATATTCCAGTAGAAAATTTTTTGAATAGGGTTCATGTCGCTGCATATGCTAAATATATAAAAAAACAACAAGATGATATTGGTCAAGCAAAAGAATTACAAGCTTTTTTTCGCACTTTAAAAGATATTGCAAGTGGAAAAGATCCACAAGAAAATATTTTTGATAGAGCTATTATGAATGAATTGATTCAAGAAATTGATACTCAATTAAAAAAGAATGGACTTTCAGGTGGAGCAATTAATAAATTATTTAGAAGAACAGGCTATTCCTATCAACAAGGTTCTTATTTCGAGCGAGAATTAGAAAGTGTTATTCAAGCTGTTTTAATAAAATCTTTTGGAGACAATATTGATTTGGGATCATATGAAATAAGTACAGGACAAAAATTAGGAACAACTACAATAACTCATGAAATGGAAAATAAATTAAAAGAAGGTTTAGCACAAGGCCTTTCAGAGGAAGAAGTTTTTAAAAATAATAAGACAAAGACAAATGATTTATATCTTAAAAGAGTTCAGATAAAAACCGATATCCAAGGAGTAGAGGTAGATATTTCAGCAATAAAAAACGCAAAAATGCAAAGAATACAATCTCTTTTACAAAATGTTACTATTTCTGCAAAAAGTTATAGAACTTATACTTATAATGAACAAACAGGAAACATGGATAAATTAAAAGAATTATATCCAACTATTCATTTAGGTAAGGCAATAAATCCCTATAGAGCTATTTATGGAGTATTAAAAGACTTAGGATATAGTCATTCTACTGCTCAAGCAGCATTTTATGCAGGAAGAAATAAAGTAAATGAAGGAAATCAAAACGTAATTAATCATATGTATCATTTAAAATATATTTACGAATTGACCGGAGCTGGAACAGTAATTCTAAATTCTTCATATAAAAATGTTAGATTTTTAGTCTATAATGATCCTAGTACTGATAATATTTATGTTCAAAGTGCTGCAAGTATTTTATCTGATATTTTTGATGAGAACTTTAATTGGCATGGAGATCCTTTAGGAGGAATAACAATAAGCGCAAGTCGTTTTGAATAATAAAATTTGACGAAAAGAAAAATTTTTGATATAATTTATATAGAAAAAGGAGAGTGTAAAAATGGCAAAAGTTACTTATTCAAGTTTAAAAATAAAACCTTTTGAAAAAACAGTAGAGGTTTCTATTGGAGAGAAAACAATAGAAATTAAACAATATTTAGCTATTTCAGAAAAGGAAAGTTTAATAGATAGTGTTTTACAAAAATCAGTTGTTAGGGGAATATATAATCCATTGGAAGTAGAAATGTATTTTAATCTAAACATTATTTATTTATATACAAATATTAGTTTTTCAGAAAGCCAAAGAAATGATGAAAGAAAATTATATGATGCTTTTGAAAGTAATGGATATATAGATCAAATAGTTCAAGCTATTCCAGATGAAGAGTACAATTACTTATGAAAGATGACGCAAGAATCAGTTGAAAATTGATTTAAATATAATTTATCTGCAGCTGGCATGTTTAGAGATTTTATTGAATTATTACCGGCTAATGCGCAAAAAGCAGCAGATATTATAAATGGAATTAATACTACCGATGTTAGTAATGTAATTAGTTTTGCGAAAGCTATTAATAATAATCAAGAATTTTAAATTTTAGCATAGGCCAAGAATTGATAATTTTATTCCTTTATTATTTATATATAAATAATAAAGGAGTTTTTTTTATGAGAAAAATATTTCTATAATAAAAAATAAAGGAGGAAGAAGGATTATGGCAAATCAAATTAATTATAAAATTAATTTTGAAACTAATACACAAAGTCTAGATACAGTAAAAAAAGCATTACAGGAAATACAAAAAATAACAACAACTCAATTTGAGAAAATGGGATCTCCATTACAAGGAAAAGATGCTGTTAAAGAATTGATGTCGATTAAAAGCACTGCAAAAGAAGTTGAAAATGCATTGCGAAATACCTTTAATGCAGATTTAGGAACTTATAATATTACAAAATTAAGAGAATCTATTGATCATATTGGTTTAGACAAAATCTATAATAAATTAGGGCAAATAAAAACAATTGGGCCTCAAGCATTTCAAGGACTTTCTACAAGTTTATTAACAACAAATTTACAAATGAAACAATCTAATAAACTTTTAGATAGTATGGCAAGATCCTTTAAGAATACAGTACAATGAGGAATTTCTTCTAGCATATGAAATAATATGACTAATTCATTAGACAAGGCTTGAGATTATACTAAAAAATTAGACTCCTCATTAAATGCTATTAGAGTCGTTTCTTCTCAAACGGCAGATCAAATGGAACGTTTTGCTCAATATGCTAATAGAGCAGCTAAAGATCTTGGAACATCAACTTTAGACTACACTAAAGCAGCTTTAATATATTATCAACAAGGTCTAGAAGGAAATGCTGTTACAGAGAGAACCAATGCAACTTTAAAATTGGCAAATGTAACTGGAGAAGCAGCAAATCAAGTTTCAGATTATATGACAGCAATTTGGAATAATTTTGAAGATGGTTCTCATACAATTGAATATTATGCAGATGTTCTTGCCAAACTAGGAGCAGAAACTGCATCTAGTTCAGATGAGATTGCTGCAGGCTTAGAAAAATTCTCTTCTGTTGCAGAAACAGTAGGTTTAAGTTATGAATATGCAACTTCTGCATTAACAACTATTACTGCAACAACAAGACAAAGCGCAGATGTTGTTGGTACAGCGTTAAAAACATTATTTTCAAGAATTCAAGATTTAGAATTGGGAAAGACATTAGAAGATGGAACTACTATAGGAACTTATTCAGAAGCGCTTGAAAAAGTAGGAATTAATATTAAAAATCAAAATGGCGAATTGAAAAAAATGGATGATATTCTTGATGAAATGGGAGCTAAATGAAGCACCTTATCCAAGGATCAACAAGTAGCATTAGCACAATCCGTTGCAGGAGTTCGTCAATATAACCAATTAATGGCGTTAATGAATAATTGGTCTGATATGGAAGTAAACATTGAAAGAGCCACAAATGCTGCAGGAACATTAAATAAACAACAAGATATTTATATGGAAAGCACTAGCGCTCATTTAGAACAATTAGGAAGTGCAGCAGAGCGTGTTATGGATGCATTTATTGATAATGAAGGCATGAATGATCTTATTGATGATGCAACCTCATTAGTAACACTTTTTGCGAATTTTGTAGAATCACTTGGTGGTGGCGCAAATATGTTAAAAATGTTCGGAAGCATTGGAACTCAAGTCTTTAGTTCTCAAATTGCAACTGGAATTTCTAACATTATAACTAACTTTAAAGTGGCTAAGAATAATGCCGCAGCACTAATTAATGATATTGAATATTTAAAAGCTCAAAAATTCTCTAATTCAGCATTATCAGATCAAGTTTATCAAGCAGGTTTAGCAGCAGCAAATAAATTTGCAGATAATAAAAGTTCTATGACAAAAGAGGAGATGGCTAAGGCTACTAGTTTAGTTCAAGAAGTTATAGAAGTAAATAAACTTGCAGATGAATGAGAAAGAGCAAAAACTCAAGCCATTGAATATGCTCGAATGGTTTCTACTCAAGAAGGATTTGGTGTTTCAAATAATACTGAAGATAGTTATTCTGTAAATGAGGAAGAAATTTTAATTTTAAAAGATGATTTAGAAGAGGCTAACGACCTTGAAGAAGCTATAGAAGCTACTTTTAAAAAGATTGATACTATAGCACGTAAATTTGGAACAAAGGTAGGAGATACAGCAGGGAAAGTTGTTCAAGATACGGATACTCAATTAAGAACTTTAGCAGAAGACCTTTATAAATACGTTGAAAGTTTTACTGACCAAGTTGGAGAGGTAAATTTAAAAGCTGCAGGAGAATTAAAAAATAGAGTAGAAGGACTTACTAGAAAAGAAAAATGAATTGGAAACATAGAAAATAAAAAAACAGGACAAGAAGAAGCTAAGATTACCGCAAATACTTTTGAACAATTAGAAAAAATTCAAAAAATAAAAATGAATTTATTTAAAGATTATGAGGAAGTAAAAGGTAAAATAAATACTTATATAAAAGAAGAATGAGATGCTGAAACAGGGCAGGAAAAAACAAAACAATTGGCAGATGCTGTTGAAAGTGCAAATAAAAAAGTTGATGAATTCAATGAAAAATTAGATTTTAAGGATAGAGTTCAAGGAATAGTAGATTTAACGGCCGCATTTGGTCAACTTTCTATGGGTATAAATACACTAAGTAACTTAAAAGATATTCTTGATAATGAGGATTTATCTACCGCAGAAAAGACAACTCAAATTATAATGGCTTTATCTACTAGTATTCCAATGATTGTAAATGGATTACAATTAATAGGAAAGTCAGTAAAAATTATTCCTAGTGTTGTAGCAGCTATGTTAGGATTAACTGCGAGCGAGGTTTCAGCAGCAAAAGCGGCAGGCATGCTAGGGGCAAAAATTTGGAGCGCTTTACTACCAGTATTACCAATAATTTTAGGTATTACAGCAGCTGCAGCAGTTTTAGTTGGAGTTATTTATTCAATTGTAAAGGCTTATAATGAAGATGCGGATGCAGCAAAAAAGGCCGCAGAGCAAGCAAAAAATGCAGCAGAAGCTGCGACTCAAGCAACTGAAGAATATGAAAAATTAGCTAGTCTTTTTGAAAAATATGATAAAGGTATCAAGCAATTAAAAGATTTAACTGCCGGAACAGAAGAGTATAATGAAGCTTTAAAATCTGCAAATGAAGCAGCAATGGAACTTATTGAAGCTGATAATTCATTAGCAAAATATGCTACTAAGAAAAATGGTATAATTACTTTTGAAAAAGAAGATGGAACAGAATTTACTCAAGATGAACTTTTAGCAGCTTCAAAGACAAAAATGAATTCTGCAAAAGCAGCATCAAGTTTAGCACAAGCTAATGCAAATCGCGCACAACAAAAATTAGATTATACAAATTTCTTACGAGATGTAGATTTAGATATTGATGAACAAGCTTTAAAGAATGCACTTGCAACAACTGCAATTTCACTTGGAACTTTAGGACTTGGAATGCCAGCCGCATTAGGTACCGGTAAACAATCTATGCAAAATACTTTATCTACAGATGATTTAAGTGTAATTATAGACCAATTAATCGCTGATGGCGGAGAAGAAGTTTTTGCATTAGGAAAAGTTGAAGAAAGTTTAAACAAACTATCTGGATTAACAGATGAAGAAAAAAGAACTTTATTAGAACATAGTGATAAACTAAAAGATTTAACAACAGCAACTATTGATTTAAATGCTACAAATAAATTGTTATTACAACAAAGTCTAGAAAACTCTTTAGAAAATAACAAAGATTATGCAGGTTTAACAGACGAACAAAAAGCTGCCGTATCTGCAAGATATGGAGAAGGTTTAACAGAAGATGTTGAAGAAAGATTAAGAAAAGAAGCAGAGAAAAATTGAAATAAAGATAAATGATTTGGTGGCGGAAATGAAGATGAGGTTCATCAAGCCTATGCTGACGCAAGAGGTTGAACACTTTCTCAAGACAAAGTTGGCGACAAAGCAGTTTATCTAGACAAAGAAGGAAATGCTCAAACAGTAGAAGATGACGATGCAAGAGCATATTTAATAAATCAAGAAGTTCAAAAGAATTTGAAAGACTATGATAAAAATAGTTTAGATAGTATTATAAATGCAACAAAAAGTATTGATACGAAATCTTTTGATTCTAAATATGGAACTAATTTGGAAGCAGGTATTTTAAGTACTATTTCATCAGGAGGAAAATTAGACACAGATGCTTTATTTGCAGGAATTAGTCCTAGTGAAATTGCTAAATTAGAAAATTTCTCAGGAGAAAAATGAAAAGAAGCTTTAGGTTTAACAGATGCAGAAATGGAGACATTAGGTCTTGGTTCTGGACAGGTATTTGCAGAAAATTTTAAAAAAGCAGCAGAAGAAAATTATAAATGAGATCCTGAAGCAGCGGTTAAAAATGCAATAAATACAATGGAAACTAGTCCAGAGGATTTAGGCTTAGATGAAAAAGAATTTTCGGGTTATGCTAAACATTTAATGGATATGGCTAATGAAACAGATAATCTTGCAGATAGTATGACAGAAGAGGCTGAGGCCGCGGTTGTTGTTACAAGAGGCATCATGAGAATGAATCAAGGAATTGATAAATTAGCCAAAGGACAAGAAGAATGAATTGATATCTTAAAGACCAGTTCTAGAACAAGCCAAGAATATTATGATGCTTTAACAGATATGCAAGATGCTTTGGCGGACATATTAGATACGGAAAAAGATTATATTTCTGAAACATTTGTACAAGATCATTTAGAAGATATACAAAAAGCGGCAGATGGAGACGCAGATGCAATTGACAGATTACATAAAGCATTAGCTGTTGATATGGTTGCTCATATTGCAGTTGATAATGGATTAGATGAAACTCAAGTTCAAAATTTAATTAATCAAGTTCAAGGCCTTCAAATTCCTGATATTGAAGTTGGAGCAAAACTAGATAGTTCACAATTTAGTAATGATGAAAAAGCATTTTTAGATCAAATGTTAGAAATTGTAGAAAATGCAAAAATGACTGCAGATGAAGCAAATGAATTCTTTGGTCAAATGGGATTTGATGCAAATTTTGAAACGCATCCAGAAACTATTACTAGACAAGTTCCTGTAACAATTACTGAATCGGAAATAACTTCTGTATTCCCACTAAAGATGAGAAGTAGTTCTTATCAAAAAGGAACACAACCAATTACAGAAACAATAGAAGTTCCAAGCTTATCTTCTAACTCAAAAAATTCTTATAAAGGAATAAAATCAATAACAAGAAGAGCAACAGGATCATTTAATAATTACTCTTCTGCAAACAAAGGCGGAAAATCTGCTGGTGGCGGAAGTTCTAAAGAGACTAAATATAATACTTCAAATGATAAAGCGGATATCTATCAAGAAGTTAATACTCAATTACAATCAACTAATGATGAATTGAAAAAAATTCAGTCTCAAACAGAAAAATTAACTGGATTAGAATTAATTCAAAATATAAATGAACAAATACAAAATTTAAATAAAAACTTAGATTTAACTAATAAAAAATTAAGAATTGCACAAGGAGAACAACAAGGATTTATTAGTCAATTACAAAGCTATGGTGTTGGATTAAATGCAGATGGATCTATTAATCAACAAAGCTATGTTGAAGCTTTTTATAGAGAACAGTCTAGATATATTAGCGCAACAACTGAAGATGAAGCAGCTAAAGAGCGTTGGGAAAATTTTAAACAATTAATTACTGATTACAACAATTCAGTTAAAAATATTGATAGTTTAAAACAAGATATTCAAGATAGTTTAGATAAGATTACAGATTTAAAAATTCAAGCATTCAATATGGAGATCGAAGTAACATTAGATTTAGATGATGCAAGAAAGCAATGAGAAGAATTTAAAAAGGATGTTATTGATGAAATTGAAGATGATGATATTCTTGGAAATGCACAATATAATTTAAATTCATTAAATAGATTTTATGATGAACAAGGATTAGGAAAAATTCAAGAAGAAACTAAATATTTAACAGAACTATTAAATGAATTAAAAACGATGGATGCAACTGGATCCGCAGATTATTATGATGACAATAGAAAGAAAGCACTTGAAGATTTGCAAAAATATTATGAACAAACTATGTCAGATTTGACTGATATTGAAGATATCATAGATGAAATAGAAAAATCTTTAGGAGAAACTTTAGATGATATAAGTGATCAAATGCAAGAACAATTAGATGCTTATGAACAATTATCTGATACTTTAGATCATGATATGAAATTAATTCAATTAGTATTTGGTGAAGAGTCATATTCTAAACTTGAAGATTATTATGCAAAGAAAGAACAAAACTTTAATAGTAGATTAGATTTCCAAAAACAACAAGTAGAGTTCTGGGAACAACAAATGACAGTTTTAGAGGAAGGTTCAGAAGAATGAGAAAAAGCTAGAGATAATTGGATGTCCGCAGTTAATGATTGACAATCAAGTATTGAATCTGCTATTGAAAACTTACAAGATAAATATTTAAATGCAATTAACGCAATATTTGATAATTTAAATAATCAACTAACAAATGGTAAAGGACTTGCATATATTAATGAAGAATGAGAACTTATTAATAAAAATGCAGATAGATATTTAGATACTATTAATAGTCAATATGGTATTCAAACTTTACAACAAAAATATTTAGATGCTATTGATAAAACAAGTAGTTTAGCAGGACAACAAAAATTAACTAAATTAATGAACGAGCAAGTAGAAGCTTTGAAAGCTCAAGATAAATTAAGCCAGGCCGATTTAGATAGAGCAGATTTAAAATATCAAATTGCAGTAAAAAGATTGCAACTTGAAGAAGCTCAACAAAATAAATCTACAATGCGTTTAAGAAGAGATAGCCAAGGAAATTACTCTTACCAATATACCACTGATGAAGATGAAACATCTAAATTAGAAAGTGAATTATCTAATTTATATAATCAATTATATAATTTTGATAAAGAACAATATATATCTAACTTGGATGAAATGTATGCAATTTGGGAAGAATATCAACAAAAGATGACTGAAGCTATGCAGATTAACGATCCAGAACAAAGGGAAGCTAGAAAACTATTAATAACTCAACAATATGAAGAATTAATAAATGGTATTGTAAGAGATAATGAAAAAATAAAACAAGAACTTCATGAATCTACTTTCTTAGAACTTGCCGATTTATATGATGAAGATTATGCAAAATATGCAACATTGGCGGAAGCAGAGCAAGAAATCTTAATGGATCAAATGATACCTCAATGGAACGATGGTATTCAAGAAATGATTGACAAATTTGCTGGTGAAGGTGGCTTTATTCCAACTTGCGAAGATGCATTAAATCAATTAGCCGAAACAACAGAACAATATGAAACAGATTTAGCTGAACTTCAAGAAGCTGCAGCAGTAAGTTTTGAAGAAGTTGCTAAAAGTATCGATCCAGTGTTAGAGAAAACTGGTCAACTTGTCAAAGATAATGATGCTTTATTTAGTAGTTATCAAAAACAAGTAGATGCAATTAATAATGTATTAAATGCATTAAGAAATCTTACTGCACAATATGATGGAGCAAGAAAAGCTGCATTAAATGCGGCAGAAGCATCTTATAAATATTGGGAAGAACAACAAAGACAAGCGCAAGCGGCAGCCGCAAAGAATACTGCCTCTGGAGCAAGTACTTCATCTAGTTCATCTAGTAGTTCAAGTAACTCTAGCAGTTCAAGTTCTAGTAGTCAATATTCAAATTATAGACTTGGAGGACAAAGCTATACCATAAGAAAAGGAGATACTTTATGGGGTATTGCAAAATCTAAATATGGAAATGGCGGATTATGAAGTGAAATTTGAAATAACAACAGAGGAAATTTAAGAAGTGGAAATCCAAATCTTATCTATCCTGGTGAAGTTATTAGGTTAGATACTGGAGGATATACAGGAGAATGAAATAGCGCAGATGGAAAACTTGCAATGTTACATCAAAAAGAATTAGTCTTAAATGCGCAAGATACTGAAAATATTTTAAGTGCAGTATCAATGATGAGAAATATGTTATCTAATATTGGTTCTCAAGGATTAGAACAAATACAAAGTTCAGGAAGTACTCTTGAACAGAATGTTCACATTGAAGCATCATTCCCTAATGTATCTAGTACTTATGAAATTGAAGCAGCTTTAAATAATTTAGTAAATGCTGCAACACAACATATACATAAAAATAAATAAGGTAGTTAATAAAACTACCTTTTTTTATTTTGGGTATATATTATTAATCTAAAAAAGAAAAAAATGAAATATAAAAAGAAATAGAGAAAAAAGGAGATGTAAAGAGATGATTAGTACAGATTATGAAAATCAGTTAATAAATGCTATTCAAACTATTGTAGATAGCGCAGTTGCTCATGCAGATTTTGATAAAACAATTAAAGCAACTATTATTAGCTGTGTTGATGAAGCGACTGGAAAGTATAAAGTGAAATATCAAGATAGCACTTTTTATGCTTATTCAAATAATCTTGATAGTAATTATTTTAAAGGGACAAGTGTTTATGTTTTAGTACCGGGGAATGATACTACTCAGAACAAAACAATTATTGGTTCTGTTGATGCTTTAGGTGCAAATTATGTTCCTACCACAGAAGGTGAAAATAGTTACAATATATATGGAAAAAACTGTGTAGAAAATGAATCTACTGTTTTTGAACTATGTTCTTATAAAAAGACCGACTCAAAAATATTATATGATTTTTCTGATAATATAAATTTAATTAACTTAAATACAAAAGATGTTGATGAATATATTAAAGAGACTTCAACTATTATATGCGGAGCCTCATTTAAAACATCTTTAGACGCGATTCAAAGATACAAAGGTAATTATGGAATTAATTTTGAATTAGTTTTTAAAGATAATAATGGTCAAGAGGTTTCAAAAAATTATATTGTAGATATTAACGAAATGTCTGGTAATCCTTATAATTTTAATTCAGCTACTAGACAATCTGCAATCTATGAAATAAATAATACAAATTTTGAGAGAATAGAGCAAGTTTCAATTTTTGCTTATGATTTTCCAAATACTTTAGAAGATAATTTTGTAAATGACATTTTTGTTTCAAAAGTAGAAATATTAGGAGCGAATAAAATTAGTTCAGATGAATTAAATACTTATACACTTTCGTTGATTACAAAAAAAGGAATTTATTTTGAAGAAAATGAGGCGGCAACAGCTAAAAGATCAATAGAAGCAGAATTAAAAATAAAAGGAAGATTAATTAACAATGATACAAAATCAATTAAATATTATTGATTTAAAGAAAATAATAGAATTAATTCCGCAAGTCCATTTTATAACCAATATGGCGGAACTGGATGGGAATGTCTTAACGATTATAATATAGTTGAAAAAGATAGTTCTAATAATCCTATATTAGTAGAATGAATTCCAGCAACAGAAATAATTTATATCTCAAAAAAAGATTTAACTGCAAAAAGAATGTCTTATAAATGCGTTGCTGTTTATGATGAAAACATATTAAATAAAACAATA
>ULMK01004889.1_pt1 | contig 25401 bp, 22 predicted proteins | sample 1951621 | NCBI WGS metagenome assembly ULMK01 (sample SAMEA4835547, study PRJEB28245) | human gut metagenome | biome: gut microbiome; material: fecal sample | place: Denmark | collected 2008
AAGCGTGTGGGTTTTTCGCCACAAATTTATAACCATGGTACATTATAGAATCCACATCATTGCTGTACCGTGTACCATCACAATGTTCACAAGTCATTTCTATATCTTGAAGAAGCTGTATATCCATAGAAATAGTACCAGTACCTTCACACACAGGACATCTTAACTTACCTGTATTATAAGAAAAATCACCTGCACTATATTGATCACTTAATCTTCCATACAACCTTCTTAAATGATCAAATACACCAGAATAAGTTGCAACAGTACTTCTGACATTATTTCCAATAGGGGACGCATCAATCAAATCAACCTTATTGACCCATGATGCATCCAATTCTTTTACATGATTAGGAAGTGTTTCATGATTTAATGAAGCTTTTATGGCAGGATATAAAGATTCAAGAATCAATGTTGTCTTACCACTTCCTAATACACCAGAAATAGCTACAATCTTATTCAAAGGAATATCAACATCAATATTCTTTAAATTATGAACCTTTGCGCCTCTTATTTCCATATGATCAATCATACAAAATCCTCCACATAATATAAAAAACTAGCTATCTCTAGCTAGTTCATCTTAATTAATGGTGCGGCCGATGAGATTTGAACTCACACAGACGTACGTCCACAAGTCCCTCAAACTTGCGTGTCTACCATTCCACCACGGCCGCAACTTTGTGCAACTCAAATTATACTTGAGTTGCACATAGAATTCAACTATTTTTTAAGAAGATTATAGAGAGACTGAGCGTAGATAGCAGCTGCAGTTAATAAATCATCTAATGAAATTAATTCATTTTCTTCATGCATATGATGGTTTTTACCAGGAAATTCACAACCAAAAGCAACACAGTTAGGCATTTCTTTTGCATAAGTTCCACCACCGATAGTCTGAGGACCATGTTCATGATCATTTGTGAACTGTACATATGATTCATGAAGCTTCTGAACTAATTCACTGTTAGGATCTACATATAATGCAGGACCAATATCATGTTCTTCACTCAAGCCATACTTATTAACAGCTTCATCTACATTCTTAACAAGTTCATCATTGTCTGAGTCATGAGGAAGACGTAAATCAAGAGTTAATGAACCTTCATTATTTTCATAATTTAAGATACCAAGGTTAACAGTTAAAGCACCCATTTCACCAGTAAATGCGACATTGAACTTTTCACCTAAATAATCATTATATAAATATTCATCAACGAATTTTGCGTAGCTATTATCAGTCACACTTGCAATATAATGACATAAGTTACTTGCAGCATTATTACCTAACTGAGGCTGAGATGCATGGGCACTCTTACCTTTTAAGAATAAGTGTGTGTTACCATCTACAACTTCTAAAGAACCCTTGAAGTTATTTTCTTTTAAGAATGCATTATATGATTCTTCATAGTCAGTACCCTTTAATACAGCTTTAGCCTGATCTGGTACGATATTCACTACACGTCCTGAATGAATAGAAATTACCTTATCATCATCTGTTTTACCCTTGATGATGAAATGACAGTTACCTTTTTCACCATATACTACAGGGAAATCAGCATCTGGAGTAAATCCCATCTTTGGATATGGACGATGCTGGAAATAGTAATGCATACAGCGAGAACCATTTTCTTCATTACATCCAAAGATGATACGAACTTTCATCTTCTTTTCAAAATCAAGTTCATTCACAATCTTAGCAGCATAATAAGCGGCAATTAAAGGTCCCTTATCATCAGCAACACCACGACCATAGAGTGTATCTCCATCAAGAGTCATATCATATTCTGGATAATTCCATTCCTGACCTTCAGTAGGTACAACATCTAAGTGTCCAAGAATACCAAAACATTCTTCTCCCTCACCAATATCAATAGAACCAGCATATCCATCACAATCATCAGTAACAAATCCATCTCTTTGACCAATAGAAAGCATTAAATCAAGCGCTTTACGGTTGTTTTCACCAAATGGCTGATTTTCTTTTGCAGTAGATTTATCAAGAGTTGAAGGGATTAGACATAAGTCCTTTAAATCTTTCAGCATTTCATCTTTATGCTTTAATACTTCTTCTTTAAAATCAATCATTTTATTCACCTCAGTGACTATTATATACAATTTCTGTAGTATTTGAAACACACATACTGCACCTTTTTGTAACGTTCTTTCAAGAGTTGTGCTAATATAGTAAAAAGGGGGCAAAAGAATATGGAGAATAAGGACATACAATTTCATATTACAGTTAAAGGTATTGTGATTTATGAAGGTAAGACATTAATCTTAAAACGTGTCAGACCTTCATCAGATGGACTTGGTTATTGGGAATTACCAGGTGGGGGATTAGAATATGGGGAAGATCCTCACCAGGCGTTAGTAAGAGAATTAAAGGAAGAAACAGGACTAGATATTGAAATCATTAAGCCGGTTTATACATTTACGGCTATTAGACCACACTATCAGACAGTGGGTATTGGTTTCTTGTGTATTCCTACAAATGATCAGGTTAAGATTTCATTTGAGCATACAGATTATAAGTTTGTGGATGAAGATGAATTAGAGAAGACACTTGATCCACATATCTTTAATGATATTAAGAAAACAATCGAAGAATATAACCAAATAAGAGAATACGAAGAACTAAAAAGAGAAGCGAACTAACGCTTCTCTTATTTTATATAGATCTTTTCAACTTCACAGATATACATTGTATGGAAATCTTTATTAGGATAGTTCTTATCCACAAGTGTTTCATCTAAGAAACATTCAGGCTTGATAGTATCTTCATAGAGTTTCTTTCCCACAACGACAATGTCTGCCTCTTCAAATGTAGGGAGATTTTCAATAAATGTAGGTGTTAAATCAGTCTTCGCAATCTTATCTCCATCACGTCCAGACTCTCTACCAAGTATTGTTAAATCTTTCATATGTTCTCCATTAAAGAATGAAAGAGTCATCTGATCATTAGAATCTATAAATTCCTTTGTATAACGCTGTGGTCTTACAAAACAAGTCATCACTGGCTTATTCCATAATGTACCCATCTCGCCCCATGAAATAGTCATAGTATTAAATGCGTCTTTATTACCTGCACTAAGTAGTGCCCATTCCTTATTCAATTTATTGAATATTTTTAAATCAAATGTATTTACATCTACTTCTTTAAACATAGTCATTACCTCCGTTTTTATATTATAAAATTATGCCACTATTTAATCAAATTTGTGCTTGTCAAACAATAGGTTATTTGATAAACTACAACTGTATTATACGACTGACGGAAGTGGAATTAACCACATGGAGTATAATTTCTTGAAGAGCCGACCGTCTGGGCAACGTCCTGGACTTAGTAGGCTCTTTTTTTGTTTTTTTAAAAAAATGGAAGCATGCAGGTACCGGATTAGTATATAATTGTTTTGAAAGAAAATAACCTGAAAGAGAGGAAAAACAAAAAATGTTAACAGACGTAGAAATTGCACAGAGTACAGTCATGGAACCAATTAAAAATGTGGCTGAAAAGATTGGACTGACTGAAGATGATTTAGAATTATATGGTAAATATAAAGCAAAAATCTCTTTAGAAACTATCAAGAAAGTTGAAAATAATCCAGATGGTAAATTAATTCTTGTGACTGCAATCAACCCAACACCTGCAGGTGAAGGTAAGACAACTACAATGATTGGTTTATCACAGGCATTACATCAGTTAGGTAAGAAATCTATTGTTGCAATGCGTGAACCAAGTTTAGGTCCTTGCTTTGGTATTAAAGGTGGTGCAGCTGGTGGAGGATATGCCCAGGTTGTTCCTATGGAAGATATCAACCTTCATTTCACAGGTGATATTCATGCCATCACTTCAGCAAATAACTTGATTGCGGCAATGCTTGATAACTCTATTCAGCAGGGTAACCCTTTGAACATTGATACTAGACAGATTGTATGGAAGAGAGTTGTTGACTTAAACGATCGTGCTTTAAGACATATTGTTGTTGGTTTAGGTGGTAAACCAAATGGTGTTCCTCGTGAAGATGGTTTTGATATTAGTGTGGCAAGTGAAGTCATGGGTATCTTATGTTTATCTACTTCTCTTGAAGATTTAAAGTCAAGAGCTGCAAGAATGATTGTTGCTTATAATTATGATGGTGAACCAGTCACTGTTGATGATATTCATGCAACTGGTGCTGTAACTTTATTATTAAAGGATGCTATCAAGCCTAACCTTGTACAGACTTTAGATCATACTCCAGTATTTGTACATGGTGGTCCATTCGCCAATATCGCTCATGGATGTAACTCAGTTATGGCTACAAAGCTTGCTATGAAACTTGGTGATTATGCTATTACTGAAGCAGGGTTTGGTGCTGATTTAGGCGCTGAAAAGTTCTTAGATATCAAGTGTCGTCAGGCTGGTTTAAATCCAGATGCAGTTGTCATTGTTGCGACTGTTCGTGCATTAAAGATGCATGGTGGTGTCAATAAGAAAGAATTAGGTACTGAAAACCTTGAAGCATTAAAGAAGGGTATTGGTAACTTAACTAAACATATTGAAAATATCAAGAAGTTTGGTTTACCTTGTATCGTTGCTATTAACGCTTTCCCTACAGATACAGAAGCTGAATTAAAGCTATTAGATGATATGTGTAAGGAATTAAATGTTGAAGTATCTATTTCTGAAGTATGGGCTAAGGGTGGCGAAGGAGGTATTGATCTTGCTAACAAGCTATTAAATATCCTTGATACTAAAGAATCTCATTATGCACCGATCTATTCATTAGATATGCCTATTGATGAAAAGATCAAGACAATCGCTAAAGAAATCTATGGTGCAGATGATGTTGTCTTCACTAAGAAGGTAGCTAACAAAATCAAGAAGTTCACTGCTCAGGGCTTAGGTGATTTACCAATCTGTGTTGCGAAAACTCAGTATTCTTTATCAGATGATGCGACTTTACTTGGACGTCCTGAAGGATTCAAGGTAACAATCAATGACTTGATTCCAAATACTGGTTCTGGATTCTTAGTTGCTATTTCTGGAAATATTATGCGTATGCCAGGTTTACCAAAAGTACCAGCTGCCAATAATATGGACATTGATGAAGACGGTAAGATTACTGGTTTATTCTAATAATTGAGGTCAAGTTTAGGTGAAAGGCCTCTGAGCACCTAGATCATGAAAGTCATAATGAAAATAATGGAGGACTGAAATGAAAGCTGCAGTAATTATGGGTTCTGCCTCTGATGAAGCAAAGGTAGAAAAAGGAATTGCTATATTAAAAGAATATGGCGTAGATGTTGAAGTACGTGCTTTATCTGCACACCGTGCACATCGTGCATTGAGTGAATTTGTAGAAGAATGCAACAACAATGGAACAGATGTTATCTTAACAGCTGCTGGTATGGCTGCTGCCTTACCTGGTGTCGTTGCTTCTATGACAGTGTTACCAGTTATTGGTATTCCAATTAAAGGTGCAAGTTTAGATGGAATGGATGCCTTATTATCAATTGTCCAGATGCCTTCTGGTATCCCAGTTGCAACAGTTGCAATTGATGGTGCTAAGAATGCTGCTTGGTTAGCACTTGAAATCATGGCAATCAAATATCCAGAATTAAGTGAAAAATTAAAGAACAACCGTCAGGCTATGGAAAAAGCCTGCTTAGATACAAATAACGAAATTTCAGAAAAATATAGATAAGAGGAGAAAACAACAATGGAAAAGAAAGAATTAATGTACGAAGGAAAAGCTAAGGAAATTTTTGCAACTGATAACGAAGATGTTATCTTAATGCATTATAAAGATGATGCAACTGCAGGTAATGGTGTAAAACATGATCAGTTTGCTGGTAAGGGTGTATTAAACCACACTATTTCAGGTATTATCTTTGATATGTTAGAAGAAGCAGGTATCAAGACTCATATGATTGAAAAGTTAAATGATACTGATGATTTAGTTAAGAAAGTAGAAATCTTCCCACTAGAAGTTATTGTACGTAATATTACAACAGGTTCTTTCTGTAAGAGACTTGGTGCTAAGGAAGGTGTTGTTTTAGCAGAACCAATTTTTGAAATTAGTTATAAGAATGATGAATATGGTGATCCATTAATCAATGAAGACCATGCTGTTGCTTTAGGTCTTTGCACTAGAGATGAATATAACACTATCAAATCTGAAACATTAAAGATCAACGAATTACTTAAGGCTTTCTTCTTAAGATTAAACTTAAAGCTAGTAGATTTCAAAATCGAATTTGGTAAGACAAAAGAAGGCGAAATCGTATTAGCGGATGAAATCTCACCAGATTCTTGCCGTTTATGGGATGTAGATACTAACAAGAAGTATGACAAAGACGTATTCAGACAGGATATCGGTGATTTAATTGAAACTTATAAAGCAGTTCTTGCAAGAATGGAAAAATAATAGATAAAAGGATGAAGAAACATGGATTATAAAAAAGCTGGAGTAGACATTGAAGCAGGTTATAAGTCAGTAGAATTAATGAAGAAGCATGTTAAGGCTACTATGAGACCAGAAGTACTTGGTGGTATTGGTGGTTTTGCTGGTGCTTTTGATTTAAGCAAGATCAAGGATATGGAAGAACCAGTTCTTTTATCTGGTACTGATGGCTGTGGTACAAAGGTAAAACTTGCTTTTGTAATGGATAAACACGATACAATTGGTATTGATGCAGTCGCAATGTGTGTGAATGATATTGCTTGTTCAGGTGGAGAACCTCTATTCTTCCTTGATTACATTGCATGTGGTAAGAATTATCCTGAAAAGATTGCGACTATCGTTAAGGGTGTTGCTGAAGGATGTATTCAGTCTGAATGTGCCCTTGTTGGTGGTGAAACTGCAGAACATCCAGGTTTAATGCCTGTTGATGATTATGATTTAGCTGGTTTTGCAGTAGGTGTTGTAGATAAGAAAGATATTATTGATGGTTCTACAATCAAGCCTGGTGATGCTTTAGTTGGTATTGCATCTACTGGTGTACATAGTAATGGATTCTCTTTAGTACGTAGTGTATTTGAAATGACTAAAGAATCTTTAGATACTTATTATGATGAATTAGGTACTACTTTAGGTGAAGCATTAATTGCTCCTACTAAGATTTATGTAAAAGCATTAAAGAGCGTAAAGAATGCTGGTATCAAGGTTAAAGGATGCAGCCATATTACTGGTGGAGGATTCTATGAAAACCTTCCTAGAATGTTACCTGATGGTGTAAAGGCTGTTGTTAAGAAGGATAGCTATAAAGTGCCTCCTATCTTTGGCTTAATTGCAAAAGCAGGAAACGTTGAAGAAAAGATGATGTATAACACATTCAACATGGGATTAGGTATGGTTCTTGCTGTTGATCCTGCAGATGTTGAAAAGACTATCGAAGCAATTAATGCTGCTGGCTATGAAAGCTATGAAGTAGGTTATATTGCTGAAGGTGAAAAGGGAGCAGAATTATGCTAAACATAGCTGTATGCGTATCTGGTGGTGGAACTGATCTTCAGTCCATCATCGATGCGTGTGAAGCCGGAAAAATCAATGGACAGATCCGTCTGGTTATTTCTAACCGTAAGAAGGCTTACGGTTTAGAAAGAGCCCGTCTTCATGGTATTCAGGCAGAATGGATCAAGGATGAAGATGAGATCTTAAAGAGATTTGAAGAAGAAAAGATTGATGTTGTTGTATTAGCAGGTTATCTTGCTATTGTTGGAGATAAGCTGATTGAACAATATAAGAATCGTATTATTAATATTCATCCCTCACTTATTCCATCTTTCTGTGGTCCTGGATTCTATGGAATGCATGTCCATGAGGCGGTGTTTAAAAGAGGTGTGAAGGTGTCAGGTGCAACTGTTCATTTCGTTACTGGAGAAGTGGATGGTGGGCCAATCATCTTACAAAGAGCGGTTGATATTTCAGACTTAGAGACTCCTGAAGACATTCAGGCACGTGTCTTAGAAATCGAACATGAAATCTTACCAGAAGCTGTTGCTTTATATTGTGAAGGACGTGTTTCTGTAGAAAATGAAAGGGTGAAGATCAGTTGAAAAGAGCGTTAGTATCAGTTACAAATAAAGAAGGTATTGTTGAATTTGCGAAAGGTCTTGAAGAATTAGGATTTGAAGTTGTTTCTACTGGTGGAACATATAAGAAACTATTAGAAGCAGGTGTAAAAGCTATTGAAATCGATGATGTAACAGGTTTCCCTGAAATTCTTGATGGAAGAGTTAAGACACTTCATCCAAAAGTACATGGTGGTATTCTATTTAGAAGAGATGTAGAAGAACATGTCAAGACTGTAGAAGAAATGGGTATTACACCTATTGATCTTGTTTGTTGTAATCTCTATGAGTTTGAAAAAGCGCTTAAGGCTGGTAAGCCAATGGCTGAAATGATTGAAAACATTGATATCGGTGGACCTTCAATGATCCGTTCTGCTGCTAAGAACTTCAAGGATGTATTGATTGTTACTGATCCAAAAGATTATGATGCTGTATTAGAAGCTATTAGAGAAGATAAGACTGATTTTGAATTCAGAATGAATCTTGCTTATAAGGCTTATAGCTTAACAGGCAGCTATGATGCAATGATTTCTCGTTATTTCGCTGATCAGGTCCATGATGAATTCCCTGATATCTTAAATATTTCATTAAAGAAGACAGATCATTTACGTTATGGTGAAAACTCTCAACAGAGTGCAAATGCCTACGTTGATCCATATGTTCAGCATTCTTTATTAGATTATGAACAGTTACATGGTAAAGAAATTTCTTTCAATAACGTGAATGATTTATATGGTGCAGTTGCCTGCGTAAGAGAATTTGGTGATCAGTTAGTGACTGTTGCAATTAAGCATTCAACACCTTGTGGAGTGGCTATTGGTAAGACTGGTTATGAATCTTATAAGCGTGCTTATGAAGGAGATCCAACTTCTATCTTTGGTGGAATCATCGCTGTGAACTATAAGATTGATAAGGAAACTGCTTTAGAAATGAAGAAGACTTTCTTAGAAATCATTGCAGCACCTGATTTTGATGATGATGCTTTAGAAGTATTAGAAAAGAAGAAGAACTTACGTTTATTAAAGCTTAAGAATCTTGATGCACGTGATGCTAAGTATGATATTAAGTATCTTGAAGGTAAAGCACTTGTTCAGGAATTAAATACTAAGCTTATTGATGAAATGAAAGTAGTGACTAAAAAGCAGCCAACAGAAGCTGAATTATCTGATATGGAATTTGGTTTAAAGGTTGTTAAATATGTTAAGTCTAATGCAATTGTATTAGTGAAAGATGGATGTACTTTAGCTGTTGGTGGAGGACAGACTTCACGTATCTGGGCATTAGAAAATGCAATTCATAATAATCCTGATAAGGATTTCCATGGTGCTGTATTAGCAAGTGATGCATTCTTCCCATTTAGTGATTGTGCACAGGTGGCCGATGAAGCAGGTATTAAGGCTATTGTACAGCCTGGTGGATCAGTTCGTGATCAGGAATCTATTGATTATTGTGATGAACATGATATGACAATGGTATTCAGTGGTTATAGACATTTTAGACACTAAGGAGGCGTTCTATGAAGGTTCTTGTTATTGGTAGTGGTGGAAGAGAACATGCAATTGCCTGGAAATTAAAACAGAGTAAACATGTTACTGAATTATATGCTATTCCTGGTAATCCTGGTATGGATGCTGTATGTATTCCAGGTAGTGTAGAAGATATGCCTTTTATCTTAAAGACTGTTGAAGAAAAGGGTATTGATTTAACTGTTATTGGTCCTGAAGTACCATTATGTATGGGACTTGCTGACTATTTAGAAGAAAGAGGACACAAAGTATTTGGTCCTAGAAAAGAATCAGCTATTCTTGAAGGTTCTAAAGCCTTCTCTAAGGATTTCATGAAAAAGCACAATATTCCTACTGCAAAGTATGAAGAAGTGACTGATTATGAATCAGCTGTTAAAGCATTAGATGCTTTTGATCTTCCTGTTGTTGTTAAGGCTGATGGTCTTGCAGCAGGTAAGGGCGTAGTCATCTGTGAAACAAAGCAGCAGGCTAAAGAAGAACTTAAAGTGATGCTTGATGGCAGTGCTTTTGGTGAAGCTGGTAAGAAGGTTGTTTTAGAAGAATTCTTAACTGGTTTTGAATGTTCTCTATTATGTTTTGTAGACCATGATACGATCGTACCTATGGTATCTGCAAAAGACCATAAACAGATTTATGATAATAATGAAGGTCCAAATACTGGTGGTATGGGTACTGTATCACCTAACCCATTTTTACCTGAAGGTATGGAAGGGACTTTCAAAGAAAAGATTCTTGATCCATTCATGAAAGGCTTACATGAAGATCATATGGATTATCGTGGTGTTGTCTTTATTGGATTAATGATCAAGGATCAGGATGTAAAGGTATTAGAATTCAATGTTCGTTTTGGTGATCCTGAAACTCAGGTTATCTTAATGAGACTTGAAAGTGATTTATATGAAGTGATGTATGGATGTGCTACAAATACATTAAAAGATGTAGATGTTAAGTGGAAAGATGAACAGGCAACATGTGTTGTTCTTGCAAGTGGAGGCTATCCTGGATCTTATGAAAAGGGTAAAGTCATTACTGGTTTAGATCATCTTCCAGAAGATATCGTTGTCTTCCATGCAGGTACTAAACGTAATGAAAACAATGAAATCGTCACAAATGGTGGACGTGTATTAAATGTTTGTGCATTAGGACATGATCTTGAAGAAACAAGAAAGAAAGTCTATGATGCAATTGAAAACATTCATTTTGATGGCATGTATATGCGTAAAGATATTGGCTTACATTAGGAGGATAACATGGCTAAAGTTTATCGCGTTTATGTAGAAAAAAGAAAAGAAAATGCGGTTGAAGCAGACTCTATCAAACATGATTTGATGACAAGACTAGGTTTAACTGACGTTTCTAACTTAACAGTTGTCAACCGTTATGATCTTCAGGGTATTACTGAAGAAGTATTAGAAGAAGGTATTCCTACTATTCTTTCTGAGCCAATGGTAGATGAAGTATATCGTGAAGAATATGCAATTCCAGAAGGAGCTGTAAGTTTTGCGATTGAATATCTTCCAGGACAGTATGATGCTAGAGCAGATGCCTGTGAACAGTGCTTCCAGTTATTAACTGGTGAAAAAGGCGTTAAGGTTAAATGTGCAAAGCTTATTGTAATCGAAGGTATTTCTAGTGATGAATTACCAGCAATTAAACATTATTTAATTAACCCTGTTGATTCTAGAGAAGCGTCTTTAGAAAAACCAGCAGATTTAAATGATGCTGTTGTTGAAATCAAGAAGGTTCCAGTGATCGAAGGATTTATTGGTTTTACTGATGAAGAAGTTGAAGCATTACTTGAAAAGATGAGTCTTGCAATGAACTTCGATGACTTAAAAGTAACTCAGAATTATTTCAGAGATGTAGAAAAGAGAGATCCTACAGAAACTGAAATCAGAGTATTAGATACTTATTGGTCAGATCATTGTCGTCATACTACATTTGCGACAGTTATTACTGATATTGATATCGCAAGTGGTGCATTTAAAGAAATCTTAGAAAAAGATGTAGAAAAATATAAAGCAAGCCGTCATGTTGTTTATGGTGTGGATACAAAGAGACCACTTACTTTAATGGATCTTGCAACTATTTCTATGAAAGAACTTAGAAAACGTGGCTATTTGGATGATATGGAAGTATCTGAAGAAATCAATGCCTGCTCAGTTCGTTTAAAGGTTCATACAACTGATGGTGATGAAGATTGGTTATTAATGTTCAAGAATGAAACACATAACCATCCAACTGAAATTGAACCATTTGGTGGTGCTGCTACATGTTTAGGTGGTGCAATCCGTGACCCATTATCAGGTCGTGCTTATGTTTACCAGTCAATGCGTATTACTGGTGCAGGTGATCCTCGTCAGAAATTAGAAGATACACTTCCTGGTAAATTACCACAGAGAAAGATCTGTGAAGAAGCAGCTCATGGTTTCTCTTCTTACGGTAACCAGATTGGTTTAACAACTGGTTTTGTACATGAAGTATATGATCAGGGTTATGTTGCTAAGAGAATGGAATTAGGTGCTGTAGTTGCAGCTGCACCAGAAGAACAGGTTAAGAGATTAATTCCTGAAAATGGACAGATTGTCTTATTAATTGGTGGACGTACTGGTCGTGATGGTATTGGTGGTGCCACTGGTTCTTCTAAGAAACATGAATTAAAGACAACTGAAACTGCTGGTGCTGAAGTACAGAAAGGTAACCCAGTTGAAGAAAGAAAGATTCAGAGATTATTTAGAAATAAAGAATTCTCTAAGAAGATTGTAAGATGTAATGACTTTGGTGCTGGAGGTGTCAGCGTTGCAGTTGGTGAATTAGCACCTGGTCTTGATATCAACTTAGATGCAGTGTTAAAGAAATATGAAGGTTTAAATGGTACTGAACTTGCAATTAGTGAATCACAGGAACGTATGGCTATTGTCATCAATGAATGTGATAAAGACTTCTGTATCCAGGCTGCTCATGATGAAAACCTTGAAGTTGTACAGGTGGCAACAGTTACAGATAAGAACCGTTTAACTATGAAATATATGGGAGATACTATTGTAGATATCTCTAGAGACTTCTTAGATGAAGCAGGAGCTAAGCGTTATCAGGATATCCATGTAGAATTACCTGATTTTGATAAAGCACCATTCAATCCAGAAGCAAAAGAAAACTTTACTGAAACAACTAAAGAAGTATTATCACGTTTATCTACAGCTTCTCAGAAGGGCCTAGTAGAACGTTTTGACTCTTCTATCGGTAATAGTACTGTTCTTTCACCATTTGGTGGTAAGACTTATCGTACAGAAACTGAAGGTATGGCTGCATTAATTCCAGTATTAGGAAAAGAAACAACTACATGTTCATTAATGAGTTATGGTTATAGCCCACTTATTTCTGAATGGTCACCATATCATGGTGCAATCAATGCAGTTGTAGAATCTGTCGCAAAGATCATCGCAATGGGTGGTACATGGCATACAATCCGTTTCTCATTCCAGGAATTCTTTGAAAAGCTATTAAATGATCCTAAGAGATGGGGTAAACCATTTAGTGCATTACTTGGTGCTTATCGTGCTCAGGAAGAATTATTATTACCTTCAATTGGTGGTAAGGATTCTATGTCAGGTTCATTTGAAGACTTAGATGTTCCTCCAACTTTAGTATCATTCGCAATTACTGGTGGAGATGTACATAAAGTCATCACTCCTGAATTAAAAGAAGCAGGACATGTATTAGTCGAATTCATGCTTCCAAAGGATGAATTCCATGTATTTGACTTTGAAGCTTTAAGAAAACAGTTTGATGCTGTAGAAGCATTGATTCAGTCTGGTAAGGCTTATTCAGCTTATACAGTTAAAGACGGTGGTTTAGTTGAAGCTGTTTATAAGATGGCATTTGGTAATGAAATTGGTGTCACATTTGATGATGCTTTAACACTTAATGACTTAGTTGAAAAGAACTTTGGACATATCATTGTGGAAGTAGACAACGCAGAAGTTGTTGCAGGATATGAAAATGTTCGTATTATTGCTTCTACAAATGAAGAAAAGGCTGTATCATATAAGGGTGAGAAAGTGACACTTGATGATGCATATGAAATCAACTGTGCGCCATTAGAATCTGTATATCCTACTACAGCAAAAGCACCTACTACAGAAGTACGTACTGGTGACTGCAATGAAAGAGGCAAGATGTTTGCTTCTAAGAAGTATGATGAAGTCAATGTTGTTATTCCTGTATTCCCAGGAACTAACTGTGAATTTGATTCTAAACGTGCATTTGAAAAAGCAGGTGCAAAGGTTCAGCTTGTTCTTATTAGAAATAAGACAGAAGAAGATATTAAGAAGTCTGTTGATGAATTAGAAGAAGCAATCCATAATGCACAGATCATGATGCTACCAGGTGGTTTCTCAGCTGGTGATGAACCTGAAGGTTCAGGTAAGTTCATTGCAACTGTATTACGTAACCCAAGATTAAAGGCTGCAATCGATGATTTATTAGACAATCGTGAAGGCTTAATGATTGGTATCTGTAATGGATTCCAGGCATTAGTAAAACTTGGTTTACTTCCTCATGGACATATTAAGGATATGAGCAAAGATGATCCTACTCTAACATTCAATACAATTGGACGCCACTTATCTCAGATGGTGACTACAAGAGTATCTAGCGTGAAGTCTCCATGGCTTGCTAATGTAGAGTTAGGTGATGAACATATTATCCCTATTTCTCATGGTGAAGGACGTTTCGTTGCACCTAAGGAAGTGCTTGATCAGTTAATTGATAATGGTCAGGTAGCATTCCAGTATGTTGATCCAAATGGAAATGTTACTATGGAATCTCCATATAACCCTAATGGTTCTATGTATGGTATTGAAGGTATCGTTTCTGAAGATGGTAGAGTATTAGGTAAGATGGGTCATTCTGAACGTCAGGGTGAAAACAGAGACCTTAACATCTACGGTGAAATGGATCAGAAGTTATTTGAAGCCGGCGTGAAGTATTTTAAAGGAGAATAACGAATGGATAAATTAGAATTTGAAAGTATGACACTCTGTCCTCTAGATGGACGTTATGGCAAGATTAAAGATCAGTTAGCTGATTATTTCAGTGAATATGCACTTGTTAAGTATAGAGTGTTTGTAGAAATCCAGTGGTTGAAGTTCCAGTTGGATCACCTTCATACAGAAACTTTAGACAGGGTTGATCCTAACAAGGTAGATGATATTCTTGCGATTTCTAAAGATTTCAACTTTGATTCTTTCAAGAGAATTAAAGAAATCGAATCTGTTACAAGACATGATGTTAAGGCAGTAGAATATTTTATTGATGAAAAGCTTAAAGCTTTAGGTTATGAACATTTAGAAAGCTATGTACATATCGGATGTACTTCTGAAGATATCAACAATACATCATATGCATGTATGATTAAACATGGCTTAAAGGATGTTTGGTTACCTGCAGCTAAAGAATTTGCTTCAATGATCAATAAATTAGCAGTTGATCATAAGGATGATGCAATGCTTGCACATACTCATGGACAGCCTGCTACACCTACAACTATTGGTAAAGAATTCAAAGTCTATGCTTATCGTTTCTTTTCTAGTATTGAAAACATTGAAAATATCAAGATTAAAGCAAAATTCAATGGGGCAACTGGTAACTACAGTGCTATCTTAACAGCATTCCCTAACGAAGATTGGCCTACATTAAATAAGGAATTCGTAGAAGACTATTTAGGACTTACATTCAATCCATTAACTACTCAGATTGAATCTCATGACTATACTTGTCATATCTTAGATGGTATCCGTCATTTCAATAATGTATTGGCTGACTTAGATGTAGATATGTGGTTATATATCTCAATGGAATACTTTAAACAGATTCCTGTTAAGGGTGAAGTTGGTTCTTCAACTATGCCTCATAAGGTTAACCCAATCCGTTTTGAAAACTCTGAAGCAAACATTGATTTATCAAATAATCTATGTGTTGCATTATCTAACAAGCTTCCTAAGTCAAGAATGCAGAGAGACTTATCAGACTCTTCAAGTCAGCGTAACTTAGGATTATGCTTCGGATATTCATTACAGGCTATTTCTGAAACAACTGGCGGTTTAGCTAAGTGTGTTGTAAATAAAGAAAAGCTTGCAAAAGACTTAAATGAAAAATGGGAAGTTCTTGCAGAACCTATCCAGACAATGTTAAGAAAATATGGTGTACCAGATGCTTATGATACACTTAAGGCCTTAACTCGTGGTAAGAATATTTCTCAGGAAGATATTCAGGCATTCGCAAAGAGCTTAGAACAGTTAAGTGATGAAGATCGTCAGACTTTATTAGATATGACACCTGCATCATACATTGGTTTAGCATCAGAACTTTGTGATATCGAACTTTAATCATTAAGAGACAACCTCTATTGGGGTTGTCTTCTTTATTTTTAGAGATGGGTTTGTTATAATGTTACAAAGGCGGTGAGAATTTTGGGAGATACACGATATATATTTGCAGAATGCATCAAACAATTGATGAATCATCAGTCTCTTGATAAGATCACAGTGACTGATATTGTGGAAATGAGCGGTAAGACTAGACAGACATTTTATCGTTATTTTCGTGATAAATATGATCTTGTGAACTGGTATTTTGAAGTATTGGCGGATAAGTCTTTCTTACAGATTGGCAATAGTGAAACTTTAAGAGAAGGGCTTACTAAGAAATTTGAATTCATTTATCATGATAGAGTATTCTTTAAAGAAGCATTTAAATCTAAAGATTATAATAATGTAGAAAACTATGATTATAACTGTATTCTCACTTTCTATCAGAATATTATTAAGAGAAAACTAGGTAATAATATCCCATCAGATATAGAATTTTTATTAGAAATGTATTGTCATGGGTCTATTACTATGACTGTAGACTGGGCAACAGAAGGATATAAGCTGAAACCTGAAGAATTAGCTGATATGCTGATAGAAGCATTACCACCAAAGTTAGATGAACTATTAAGAGATCTGAAGTAAGGTCTCTTTTTTGCTGTATAAAAGAATATTCATTCAATATATTAACTTTTTATGATTTTTTTTGTATGGTTGAAATAAAAGAGTTATAATATGGTTAGTCTTGAAAAGGGTTATATGAGTAATCTATAAGAAGGGTAGACAATTATGTATAAACATTTTTACGCTTATAATGGACAGAAGAAATACATATGAAGGGACACTCTGATCTTTTTGATATACTTATAGTGTATCGACAGGGATTATTTATTTTTAATAGATATTCTATGCATTTTTGCATTATAAAAAATTGAAAAGACTTCTTTTTGGGACAAATCGAATAAGGAGAAAACGATTATGAACAAGAAATTAATGACTATGTTAGTCGCTTGTGCTTTATCAGTAACAACATTATCTACTACAGCAGTATTTGCAGAAGATGTAGTAGTAACTGGAGAAACTCCAGCTGTTACTGAAACTACAACTACACCTACACCTGCACCTGAAACTACACCTGCACCTGCAGCTTATGAACCAGAAATCACTTTACTTACCCTAAATCTAAATGGACAGGAGATAGTGATATTGTCTTTGAAGTAGATGCTAAAGGTGGAACAGTTTCCAATGGTGAAATGTATGTTTATGATGCAAATGGTTATGGCGAACCTTTAGAAGTTCAATCTGAAATAGAAGTAAATGAAGAAGGTAAAGGTAAGATTACATTTACTAAAGATGCATTAATGAATGCGAAAACTTTGTATTGGGATGATGATGATGATGTTGGACATCAGATTGCAGTAGATTGGACAATGTATTCTGAAATTGAATTTGTATTTGCATTCGAATTAAACGGTCAGGATAAATATAAGTCTATGTATGTAGAAACTTCAGTAAAGGCTCCAGCACCAACTGTAACTCCTACTACACCAGCTAAGCCTACTACACCTACAAAACCTGCAGAAAATAAAGGTACAACTACAATTACACCTAATGCACCTGTAGCAAAAGATGACAAGAAAACAAATACTACAACTACTACAAAGAAAGAAGCACCAAAGACTGGTGATACTATGAATGCTGCATTATATGCTTCATTATTATTAGTAAGTGCTTTAGCAGCAGTTGTATTAACTACAAAAAAGAGAATCACTGAATAATCTGTCAATTAAAGTAAGCGTAAGTAAAATTGAATATTGTGGGAAAGAAAAGACAATTGAGAAATGAAAATCAGTTGTCTTTTTTTGTAAATTTATTCACAAAGTGACAAATCCACTTATCTGTCACTTGAATGATAACACTTACAATGTTAACATGAAGTCAGAAAAGTTAATTAAAAGGAGATCGATAATCATGTATAAGTTCATGTTAAATGAAACAAGTTATCATGGAGCAGGTGCTATTAAAGCTGTTCCTGAAGAAATTAAAGCAAGAGGATTTAAGAAAGTATTTGTTGCTTCTGACCCTGATTTAGTAAAGTTTGGTGTTACTAAGAAAGTAACTGATTTATTAGATGAAGCTGGTATTGAATATGTTCTTTACAGCAACATTAAACCAAACCCAACTATTGAAAACGTACAGACTGGTGTAGCTGCATTTAAAGAAGCAGGCGCTGACTGTATCGTAGCTATCGGTGGTGGATCTTCAATGGATACATCTAAAGCAATCGGTATCATCATTACAAACCCTGAATTTGCTGATGTACGTTCATTAGAAGGTGTTGCACCAACTAAGAATCCTTGTGCTCCAATCATCGCTGTTCCTACTACTGCAGGTACTGCTGCTGAAGTTACAATCAACTATGTAATTACTGATGTTGAAAAGAAACGTAAATTCGTATGTGTAGATAATCATGACATTCCAGTAGTTGCTGTTGTTGACCCAGAAATGATGTCTTCAATGCCAAAAGGATTAACTGCTGCTACAGGTATGGATGCTTTAACTCATGCTATCGAAGGTTATATTACTAAAGGTGCTTGGGAACTTTCAGATATGTTCCATATTAAAGCTATCGAAATCATCGCTCGTTCATTAAGAGGTGCTGTTGAAAACACTGCTGAAGGACGTGAAGGTATGGCTTTAGGTCAGTATGTTGCTGGTATGGGATTCTCTAACGTAGGTTTAGGTGTTGACCATTCTATGGCTCATACATTAAGTGCTTACTATGATATGCCTCATGGTAAAGCTTGTGCAATCTTACTTCCAACAACTATGGAATACAATGCTGAATATACTGGTGAAAAGTATAAAGACATCGCTAAGGCAATGGGTGTTGAAGGTGTTGATGGTATGACTCAGGAAGAATACCGTAAAGCTGCTGTAGATGCTGTTAAGAAGTTAGGTGAAGATGTTGGTATCGAAATGACTCTTAAGGGTGTTGTTAAGGAAGAAGATATTCCTCAGTTAGCTAAGGATGCATATGCTGATGCTTGCCGTCCAGGTAACCCAAGAGATACTTCAGTTGAAGATATTGAAGCATTATATAGATCATTACTTAAATAATAATCGTTCATCGGGAGGAACATTTGTTCCTCCTTTTTGTTTTTTATTGATGTTTCTTATAAAAAATGTATAATAGAATTGTGCTTTTGTATATAGCACTCAATATAGTTATTAAAGGAGTATGATAGTGTCGTGGACTCGAGTCAGATAATGATGGTTGTTATTTTTATTATATTGATAGGATTGTCAGGCTTATTTTCTAGTGCAGAAACTGCATTTATGTCTGTTTCTAAGATTAGAGTAAAAACTGTAAGTGAGGATGAAGAGGATCCTCATCATGCAAAAGCTTTAATTGTGTCTCAGCTTCTAGAGGATACAGATCATTTATTAAGTACAATTCTAGTAGGCAATAACCTTGTCAACATTTTAGCTTCTTCATTAACTACATCTTTTGTAATTAGTGTATTTGGTAATGAAGGAACAGGTGTTGCGGTTGCAACAGGGTTTGTTACGTTAATGATTCTTATTTTTGGTGAAATTACACCAAAGACTTTAGCTGTAAGTAAAGCAGAAGCATTATGTTATAGATTCTGTCGCTTTATTCAATTTATAAATTTTATATTTACACCAGTTGTTGTTATCTTAACTGCAGTGTCTCATGGCTTAATTCATATATTAGGTGGTAATATTGATCCACAACCTACGCTTTCTGAAGAAGACTTAAAAACAATTGTAAACGTGTCTCATGAAGAAGGTGTATTAGAAGATGAAGAAAAAGAAATGATGCATAATATCTTTGATTTTGGTGATACTGATATTAAAGAAATCATGACACCACGTATTCACGTGGCTACAGTTGATTATGATGCGACTTATGATGAAGTTGTTGCTGTATTACAGGAATCACAGTATTCTCGTTTACCTGTTCTTTCAGAAGAAGGTGATGAGATTGTTGGTGTATTACATATCAAGGATATCTTAATGAAGCCTGTTGATCATGAACATTTCCAGGTAAAGGATTATATGCGAGATGCTTATTTCGTTTATGAATTTAATCATATTTCAGATGTTTTTGCTTCTATGCGTAAGGAGCATGTCTCTTTATCAGTTGTATTAGATGAATATGGTGTTATGGCTGGTATTGTGACATTAGAAGATATTGTTGAAGAAATCGTTGGTGAAATCGATGATGAATATGATGACAATAGTGAAGAAGTAAAGAAAATCTCTAAGAATGTCTATTTAGTAGACGGCAGTTTAAACATAGATGAAGTCAATGACCGTTGTGGTACAGAATTCGCTTCTGAAGAATTTGAATCTATTGGTGGTCTTGTCTTAGGTCAAGTGAATGGTTCACCAAACCCTCATCAGAAGGTTTATGTAGATGACTGTATGTTTATTATTGAAAAGATTGATAAAAACAGAATTGAATTATTAAGACTTATTATTCCAGAAGAGGAAAGTCAAAAAGAAAATGAAGAAAAACACGATTAAAGTGTTTTTTCTTTTGGAGGTGAGCAGTCATGAAAGATATATATAATAAAGCAATGGCTATATATGATGACTATCGTTATTATGTACCAAGCTTCTCTAGCGCTGCTTTATCATTTTATCTTATCATCCTGCTGATCCCTACTATGACTATTATTGCAGTTGTAACATCTTCTTTGCATATAAGTGTAGATATTCTAGAGATGGGTATTAAGGAGTTTATACAGCCAGCTTATGCAGAGATGTTGATTGATACATTAAAGGGCAGTTCTTTAAATACAGTCTCTGTATTAGTGTTTATTTGGTCTTTTTATGCTGTGTCTAGAGGTGTAGGAAATATCTATGATATTTCTAAGAAGATGTTTGCGTTAGAAGAAAGAAGTGAATCAGTGATTGCCTGGTATGTCTATGTCTTTAAGGTGACAATGCTGTTACTTGGTATATTATTGATTTCTATTGTATTACTTGCAACAGGACCTATATCTAAAGCATTTCATTTTTTATATGGCATTGCATTTATGCGCTTTGTCCTATTATTTCTTATTATGGTCCTATTTTTTATGGCTATCTATATGATAGTCCCAAGAGAACGTATCACATATCATGAAGCTCTTCAGGGAGCCTTTATAACTTCTGGTGGGATAGTGATTTTATATATTGCATTAAACTATTATTTTAAATATGCAGATTTTACATCTTTATATGGACCACTTACCTCAATCTGTGTTATCTTATTTGTATTTGATTGGGCAAGTGAGATTTTCTATGTAGGAATGTATTTAACTCATATTGCATACTTGAGGAGGAACAACGCAAAATGGCAAGAGAAGATTTTGGAAAGAGTAAACCAAGAAGAAAAAGCTTTAACAAAGACAGAAAACCTAGAAAGGATAGCCGCAAAGGCTTCAACAAGGGGTCTGACAAAGGCTATAAGAAAGAAAATAGAGGGCCAAGAAAAGACTTTGACAGAAAGCCAAGAAGAGATTTTGACAGAAAACCAAGAAAAGATTTCGACAAGAAGCCAAGAAGAAATTTTGACAAAAAACCAAGAGAAGACTTCGATAAGAAACCAGCAAGAGAATTTGATTCAAAACCAAGAAGATTTTCATCAAAACCAAGAAAAGAAAGAGAAGAAATAAATATCAAGAAGCTTGGTATTAATGGTGAAGGTATTGGTTATATTAAGAAGAAGGTTATCTTTGTACAGAATGCTTTACCATTAGAAATGGTTGAAGTAGAAATCGATAAGAAGACACAGACTTATATGTTAGGTCATGTGACTGCATACAAGAAGCCTTCATCAGCAAGAAAGGATCCTGAATGTGATCAGTACAATCAGTGTATGGGATGTGCTTTAAAGCATATGAATTATGCTGATCAATTAGTTCATAAACGTGAATTATTAAAAGAAACACTTCATAAATATACAGATTTATCTGTAAAAGACTTGGATATCAAGCCTGTTGTAGGAATGAAAGAGCCAGAACATTATCGTCATATCGTTGCTTTCCCAATTACTTACTTCAGTGGAAAGTTATGTGTGGGCGTTTACCAGCGTGAAACAAAGTTCCTTACTTTAATGGATCATTGTCCTCTTCAGACACAGAAGATCAATTCTTTACTAGTAAAGATTGAAGATATTCTTAATGCAAATAACTGTCGTGATTATAATGATAAGTTCAAGAAGGGCTTAAGATTCTTAATTGTTAGACAGATTGGTGAAGAAATGCAGGTAGCATTCGTTACTGGACAGGATGGTATCAGCCAGACTGTAACTAAAGAAATCGCTGCATTGGATGAAGTGACTGCATTATATTATACAGTAAATACATCTCGTTATCAGGATTTCTATGAACAGGGATTCAAGAGAATCTATGGTCAGACACATGCACAGTATAAGGATTTCAAGATTTCAGTACGTTCTGATATGATCCTTAACCCAGAAATGGATGATGAAAAGACAAGACAGATTGCTTCTTTATTAGATAAGAAGGAAGAAGTATTGTCTATGGGTTGTGGTTCAGGAATTATGGAATTACAGCTTGAAAACAAAGTTGTCGCAATTGATGACAATAAGGTAAGCATCCATGATGCCACTGAAAACGCAAAGAGATTAGAATTAGACAATAAGTTATTTGTTGCAGGTCATGTCAATGATCAGGCAGCACATCATTTAAAGAATCATAGATATGATGCATTAATCATCAATGAAACTGTTGATGGTATGACTGAAGATTTATTGAAGTCTATTACTTTATCAGGTATTAAACATTTAATTATTGTATCTGATAACATGAGTACTCTCGCTAAAACATTACATCAGTTAGAAGAAATGTATGATGTGAATACTATTATCTCTTTAGATAAAGAACCTCATACACCTCGCTTAGAAATTATTGTAGATTTAAAGCGTAAGTAATATGGAAATTGTATTAAGTATTATTTGTATTGTACTATTGGTTGTTGTTATTTATCTTCTCTATACAACACAGATGAAACTTCATGAGAAGATGGTTCAGACAGAAGCGAATAGTTCATCTCTTGATAGACAATATAATTCTATTATTACGATGTTAAATGATGCGAGTACATCACTGGGTAGATCAGATACAAAAATAAATCAGATGATCAATGATATGCATGATATTAATGTAATTATGACCAATACAAAAAAGAGAGGGACATTTGGAGAATATCAGCTCTATCATATCCTATCTCTTTATTGTGGTGATAATTCACATATCTTTGAATCACAATATCATTTAAGTAATGGAAAAATAGGGGATGCAGCTTTACATTTACCAGGTAATACTAAAGTACTCATTATTGATTCTAAGTTTCCTATGGAGAACTATTTAAAGATAGTAGATAATCCTAAGGATGCTAGTTATCACAATGAATTCAAGAAGAATGTAAAGAAGCATATAGATGATATTTCTAATAAATATATTTCCGAGGAAACATTGGAAGAGGCAGTAATGTTTATTCCAAGTGAAGCCATCTATCTTTATTTATGTGATGAATGTGCTGATTTATATGATTATGCACATAATAAGAAGGTCTTAATGACATCTCCTTCTACACTTATGGGGGTTGTCTTTACACTTATTAATATTACTAAGGACTTTAATCGTTCTGAGAATATTAAAGAAATAGAACAACGTATTATTAAACTTAAAGAAGATACGAATCGTTTAGATGAACGTTATGACAGAGTCATGAAGAACTTAGGTACTCTTGAAAAGAGCCTTAAGGATCTCGCAATATCTAAAGATAAGATCAGTAAAACAATCAATCAAGCCTATGATGGTGCAATAGAAGAGGAGTAATCCTCTTCTTTTTTTACGTAAAAAAGGAGGGGAAATAAACCCCTCCAGTCTAATTTACAGAATCACTTTTATTCATGCTTTCAAGATATGTAAATATATCTTTCGCATTATCACTATAATCACAACTTAGAACAGCCAACGACATCAATAAGAATAGATCACTATAATTACTTAGTTCTAAGTCTATACCAATCGCATTCTCATCTCTTACTCCCACTAATTCCTGCTGCTCATGCGCAAAACCACGATCCACTGCCTGTGAAACAAGCAATTCGTAGCTTCCTTCATAATAACTAGAAACAAAATCATTGAAATCCTTACCAACAATCTCTATTACATTTTCAATTGTCTCATCAGATTCTTCTGCAAGTGTATTGATAAACTGTTCTAACATCACAACAACATACTCAATTACACTATCCGCATTCGCAGTCTCTTCGTTATATATGACATACATGCCTTTGTCATCATAGTAAGATGTAAATAAATGTTTCATTAATCTTCTTTACCTAATGTTGCAACCATAACAGCTTTAATTGTATGAAGTCTATTTTCTGCTTCATCAAATACAACAGAGTTCTTGCTTCTGAATACTTCATCATCCACTTCACGAACATCTAATCCCTGTTCATGTTTTATTCTTGCTGTTTCTGTTTCGAAATCATGGTAAGATGGTAAACAATGCATAAATAATGTATTGTCATTATGTGTCTTACTCATTAATTCTTTGGTTACTTTAAATGGACTTAATAATTCCACTCTTGGCTTATACAATGATTCATCTTCACCCATTGAAACCCAGATATCAGTATAGATAACATCAGCACCATCAACTGCATCTGTATCATCAGTAATAGTCAAACTTCCACCAGACTTTTTACATTCTTCCTGACAATAAGCCACAACTTCTGGATCCATTTCTAATGATTTAGGACCTAAACATACAAAATGCATTCCCACCTTACATGCACCATACATTAATCCATAACAAACATTATTTCTAATATCACCAGTAAAGACAAACTTAATTTCGTTTAAAGGCTTATCTAGATGTTCCTGAATAGTAAGGAAATCAGCTAAGGTCTGAGTAGGGTGGTCAACATCTGTTAAACCATTCCATACAGGTACTCCTGAATACTTAGCTAATGCTTCAACGTTTTCCTGCTTAAATCCTCTAAATTCGATTCCGTCAAACATTCTACCTAGTACTTTTGCTGTATCTTCAATTGACTCCTTCTTTCCCATCTGTGACTGAGTCAAGAAAGTAGCATGTCCTCCTTCATCAAGAACACCTACTTCAAAAGCACATCTTGTACGTGTAGATGTCTTTTCGAATAATAAGGCAATATTCTTACCTTCAAGTGAATGACCAATCTTTCCTGCTTTCTTCTTAGCCTTTAGCTTTTTAGCTAAGTCTAGAAGATAGTAGATTTCTTCTTTAGTATAATCCTTAAGTGTTAAAAAACTTCTCCCGTGTAAATCCATAACTATACTTCCTTTCTACTTATATTTCTTTACCTACTACTTTACCAATTTCTCTTAATTCTTCAATAAGTTTTGTATAT
>ULMK01022870.1_pt1 | contig 24480 bp, 15 predicted proteins | sample 1951621 | NCBI WGS metagenome assembly ULMK01 (sample SAMEA4835547, study PRJEB28245) | human gut metagenome | biome: gut microbiome; material: fecal sample | place: Denmark | collected 2008
TCGTTTATTATTGCCAGAGAGATAGTATTTGGAAGCCACATAACTGTCTGTTCCCCAGAAGCTGAGGTCGGCACTGTAAGTGAAGTGATACTTCAGATTATCCCACAATTGCAGGTCGATAGAGAACTTAGGCACAAACTTGTGCGACCAGTTCTTGGCAGCAGGAATGCTCAACATGGCCAGTGGGTTGTTCATCTCCTGATAGGTACCTCCCATACCAGGGATTGTATAATAATTGCCATTGGCATCACGCAGCAATTCATAGGCATTGCGCTTGCCGGTAATATTTCCTTCTGCATCGTATGTATTAGGATCCTCATAGGTATCATAATACTTCTTAACCATTGCCGGGTCTGTCACCGTAGGAGCCAATGTAGGCGCCAGATAGAGCGAACTGCCGAGGATAGAACCATAGATAGAGTTGGCATCGATACCAGTACTCTTGACACGTGTATAGGCCATATTGACGTTTACATCGAGCTTGTTGAGGAAGTTGCGCTCCTTCGATGCATCCATCACATTATATATATTGTTAGAGCGGAGGGAGAGGCGCTCATAGTTGCTCTGTCCGTAGTTACCGCCTACGATACCCTCCTGCTTATAATAGCCCATAGAGAGATAGTAGTTGATTTTTTCTGATGCACCACTGATAGATACCTCATGATTCTGCACTGGCGCATTGTCATTGAATACCAGGTCCTGCCAATCGGTACCAAAGCCCTTGATAGGTTTTCCGTTGCTGTCGGTCAGGTTGTAAGGATCGGCATAGATAGGAGCCTGACCGCCGTTTAAGGCACGCTCATTCTGAAGGATTGCATAATCGGTAGCGCTGGTTACAGTGCGCTTCTTCCATGCGCTCTGCCAGCCGTAAGAGAAATTGTAGTTGATCTGTGCCTTGCCCATCTTACCCTTCTTGGTGGTAACAAGTACTACACCATTGGCAGCACGGGCTCCATAGATAGCACCTGATGCGGCATCCTTCAACACCTCTATACTCTCAATGTCGCTTGGGTTCAAGTAATCCAAACCACCCTCGATAGGCATACCGTCCACGATATAGAGAGGATCTGAATTGTTGATAGTACCTGTACCGCGAATACGAACTTTAGGAGATGCGCCAGGCTGACCCGATGAAGAGGTTACGTTGACACCGGCTGCCAGACCCTTCAATGCGTTATCAACACGCACTGGGCTCTTGCCAGCCAAATCTTCGGTGCTCACTTTGGCGATGGCAGCTGTTACCACGCTCTTCTTCTGAACACCGTAACCTACAACAACCACTTCGTCCAAAGCCTTGTCGTCTTGTTTAAGAGTAATCTTCATGTTGGCTGAAGGACGGATCTCTGCATCCTTGTAGCCAATGTAGGTAATAAGCAAGGTCTGGTTAGCATCTGCATCGATGACGAAGTTACCATCAAGGTCGGTAATTGCACCGGCTCCCTTGACGCCTTTTACCTGAATGGTGGCTCCGATAACGGGTTCACCCAGGTCATCCAACACGACACCCTTGAAGGTGTTTTTCTGTGCGAACGCTGACGTCGACATCAATAATGCGGTCGCCAGCAATAGACTTTTTGTTTTCATATTCGATTATTAGTTTAGAAAAATATCTGTTTGTTAGTTCACTCTATTATAATAATGTTTAAGACTGTGCGGCTGTGCATTTCCTAAAATGCGTTAAGCCGTGTTTTCGTTTGCAAATATAATATGTTTTTTTGATAAATCCTAGCACCTTCAACAGATAAGTGGAAAGAAAACTTTTCTAAAACAGTCTATACTGTTAATTTTCAGACACTTATCAATTTTTAGCAACTATATGAAAGTGGATGGATTAAAATTAAGAAAATGAGGCTGGAACACCCTTAAAAAGTTACATCAGTATTTTTCAGTGTTCACACTCTGCCACTTTTCATTCGCACTACAACACATTTATTTCCCTAACTATTAGCGGTTTACAAAAAGTCCCATTTTTACACCCATCCACTTTTCACTTATCACCCGTCATTTTTTCATTATTTATTTAGTAATTTTGCAGATGAATGAGCATATACGCTTAAACGCACAAAAAAAAACGTGAGAAGCGTTGTGCATAACAACAACTGCAAGAATAAACAAAAACATAATAAATATTCATTACTTATGAAACAGTTCATTTTATCATGTGTCTTGTCTGTGGCAGCCATCGCTCCATCACAGGCACAGCAGGCAAACAGACAATTGCCAATCTATCTCGACCAGACCAAGCCGGTAGAGCAGCGCATCGATGATGCTATCTCCCGCATGACGCTGGCAGAGAAGATACGCATCATCCATGCTCAGAGCAAGTTTTCATCAGCCGGTGTACCACGCTTGGGATTTCCTGACTTCTGGACGGATGACGGACCTCACGGAGTGCGTCCTGACGTATTGTGGGATGAGTGGGAACAGGCAGGTCAGACCAACGACTCCTGTGTAGCCTTCCCTGCCCTCACCTGTCTTGCCGCATCATGGAATCCGCAGATGAGCCGCATCTATGGCGAAGCATTGGGCGAAGAAGCCCTGTATCGCGGCAAGAACATGATTCTGGGTCCTGGCGTCAACATCTACCGCACGCCTCTCAACGGCCGCAACTTCGAGTATATGGGCGAAGATCCGTTCCTGGCAAGCATCATGGTAGTGCCGTATATCCAGGGATTGCAGTCTAAGGGCGTATCAGCCTGCGTAAAGCACTATTGCCTGAACAACGATGAGGAATACCGCCATCAGGTCAACGTAATCGTCAGCGACCGTGCTCTCCATGAAATCTATCTCCCTGCCTTCAAGGCGGCTGTTGAGAAGGGTAAGACATGGGGCATCATGGGAGCCTACAATCTATATAAGAATGAGCACAACTGCCACAACCAGTGGACCCTGAACAAGATTCTGAAGGGCGACTGGAAGTATGATGGTGTCGTGGTAAGCGACTGGGGCGGTGCTCACGACCTGGAACAGTCTGTAAAGAACGGGCTGGATATGGAGTTCGGCACCTGGACAGACGGTCTTACGATGGGCGCTACCAATGCCTACGACAACTATTATCTCTCCATGCCTTACATGAAGGCCATACAGGAAGGAAAGTTCACCCAGAAGGAGCTGGACGACAAGGTGCGCCGCGTATTGCGCCTCTTCTATCGCACCACGATGAATCCGAACCGCCCTCATGGTTTCCTCTGTTCAGATAGCCATTATGCAGCTGCCAGACAGATTGCTGAGGAAGGCATCGTATTGCTCCAGAACAGGAACAATGTGCTCCCTATCAACACCCAGAAGGCTAAGCGCGTGCTGGTAGTGGGCGAGAATGCCATCAAGATGATGACCGTAGGCGGAGGCTCTTCTTCGCTCAAGGTACAGCGCGAGATTTCGCCTCTCGATGGTCTGAAGACACGCTTGGGCAAGGACGGCATCGAGGTAGATTATGCCCGCGGATATGTGGGCGATGTAACGGGCAACTACAATGGCGTTACAACCGGCCAGAACCTGGAAGACAAGCGCAGCGAGGCTGAACTGATAGCCGAAGCCGTAGAGAAAGCCAAGACTGCCGACTATGTCATCATGTTTGGTGGTCTGAACAAGAGCGATTTCCAGGACTGTGAGGGTCACGACCGCAAGCATTATGAGTTGCCATACCATCAGGATAAGCTGATCGAGGCTTTGGCTAAGGCAAACAGAAACTTCGTTTATGTCAACATCTCGGGCAATGCGGTAGCTATGCCTTGGAAGGCTAAGGTTGCCGGCATCGTACAGGGCTGGTTCATCGGTTCGGAGAGCGGCGAAGCCCTGGCAAGCATCCTTACAGGCGATGCCAACCCTAGCGGCAAGTTGCCGTTTACATGGGTCAACTCGCTGAAGGAAGTAGGTGCTCATGCACTCAATACCTATCCGGGAACCTGGCGTCAGGAAGGTGGAGCCAGCACGAAGGGCAACATCATTGATGAGGAATATAAGGAAGGCATCTATGTAGGTTACCGCTGGACCGATAAGGAGCGCATCAAGCCTACCTTTGCATTCGGTCACGGTTTGAGCTACACCCAGTTTGCCATCTCTAATCTCCGCAGCGACAAGATGCAGATGAAGCAAGACGGCACAATCACCTTTACCGTAAACGTAAAGAATACAGGTAAGCGTGCCGGAGCCGAGACGGTTCAGCTCTATATCCACGACGTCAAGTCATCAGTAGACCGCCCTCAGAAGGAGCTGAAGGGATTCCAGAAGGTTTATCTCCAGCCAGGTGAGAGCAAGGATATCAGCATCACCATCAGCAAAGAGGCCCTCAGTTTCTACGATGAGGCATCTTCATCCTGGAAAGCTGAAGCCGGAAAGTTTGAGGCTCTTGTTGGTAATGCAGCCGATAACCTGAAGCTCAAGAAAGCCTTCGAGCTCTTTTAAAAAGAATGATTCGATTCTGAGAAATTGAACGGAGGGAAGAAATAAATATAACGCATAAAAGTTTGTTACGGTGAAACGCCGTAACAAACTTTTATTGTATTCCCATGCTTTTCATCCTATCGACAAACTCGTAGAAACGGGGATTTTCAAAAATATCAATATCTTGATTATCATACGATTAACCCACTTGACGTTTAAAACACAACGTCAAACTATTATGCGATTTCTATCGCCTATCATCCATCACAAAGTTCGCAGAAACAGGGATACACAAACATCAATATTTTGATTATCAAATGACTACCCATACATCGCGAAACGCGATGCATGGGTACCTGAAGCATTTACTCTTTCCGCAAAAACAATCAACACGCTGATTATCGGTTAGTTAACCCATATAATACGGCAAAACGCCGTACATGGGTGCCCGAAGCATTTACTCTTTCCCAGAAAATAGTCAACGCCCTGATTATCGGAAGTTTTACCCATACGCCCAGAAAGGCTTATTTCATGCCAATCTGCTTCACACGCTGCTCGAACTCTTCCCTGTCACAGATGGCACTATTCTTGATTTTGGCACGATAATTATAGATAGTGTTCACAGAATAGTGAAGGAACTCGGCAATCTTAGAACTGTCCTCGATGCCCAGACGGATAAGGGCAAAGATACGGAGGGTGGCAGAAAGACGGCTGTCATCTTCGAGCACGATACGCTCTTCAGGCCTCAAGAGGGCATTGAACTCCTCAACAAAGTCAGGGAAGAGCTTCAGGAAGGCGGAATCGAAATACTCATACAGCTCGCCCATGTAGGCCTCGCCAGCCTGCATCTGCTCCAGCAACTTGTTGAGTTCTCTTGCCTTCACCAGTTTCACTACTCGCTTGCGCATGGTCTCTATCTTGTCGACATAGATGGCACAAAGGCGCAGGAATCGACCAATATATACTTCCTTCATCTTGTTACTCTCATTGAGTGACTGGTTCATCTCGTTAAGACGCTCATTTGCCAACTGCAAGGCATGGTTGGTTTCCTTCAGCTTATGATGGGCCGCAGCAATGCGCTTGCGCTGCTTGTTGACATAGTAGAGCAAGAGCATAACCACAAAGAGAAGCAGGACAGAAAACGCTACCATGAGCCGCAGATGCTGGTTGCTCGAAGAAAGCTCTTTCTGATATCCCTCCTCAATCTGCGTGAGCACAGGCATGATCTGGCGGCTGCGGATAGGCGTATTGAAAACGGTAGCCGACTTCCAGGCAAACTTGATATACTCATGAGAGCGCTTCTGCTCGCCCGGTTCGGCATTGAGCAGATTGGCAACTTCCCAGAGAGAACCCTGGTCCATCACAGCCAACTGGACATCGCAGATAGCAGAACGCAAGAGGCAGCTGAGAAACTGCTCTTCATCGCCAAACTGATTGTAGGTCAAGCCGCGATAAAACTGTACAATGGCATACTGATGGGTGCCCGGTTTCGTCATCGCCAGCCGCTTATCGCTCAATCGCAAAGCCTCCTTCATATTGCCTGCATCGCGTGCCCTCACCTCCTGCATCTGCAGATAAAGGTCATCATCATGGCTGAATGTGCTGTCTATTGCAGCCTGATAGGCATTACGCTTGCCGGCATAATATTTCTTCAAGGAAGGAACGTTGGAATAATATGCCATCTCGCCATACAGGTGCTGGCAAGCCCAGAGGTAGTTGCGTTTGCCCTCAGCATCAAGATCAGCGATATTGACAGACTTCAGCAGGTCGTACGATTCGGCATAATCGCCCGTGGTAGATTCCTGGAAAGCAAGCAGCGCCTTGGCATTTTCCACCTTCTTTTTATCGCCCATTCTGAAGGCAAGTTCCATACACTGGTTGATGTATTTCAGCGCCATGTCGTTCTTGTAGGAGCGGTATTCCTCAAAGAGCGCAAAGCAGGCATCATACTTACTGCTTAGGCGCCTGGCGGCCTTCAGCTTCTGCTCCCAATCGCGAATTCGGGCTTCACGTACCTTCACATAAACAGCCGAATGGGCAATGGCGTTGTCCAGACTCTGAAAAAGCTGCTCTATATTATCTGTTGTTTTTGCTGCAAGAGAAAGAGGCATCAAGACAAAGAGCAGGAAGAAGAATGCCTTTCCCCATAATTCATTTACGCGATACATCAACTTGATTCCGTTTAAGATTGATTTATTTTCATGAGGTTTCACGTGCAAAAGTAATAAAAAAAATCGGAAACGACAAATCAAATATAGAAGAAATGTAGATATCTTCGCATTTTTCGTCTATACCGCATCCACTTTTTATATATTCTCCATTTTTCTTATCCATCTCATTATCAGATATATTTCTATCTAAAAAAGAAAAATTCATCCACATTTTAACATTCCTATCGCGCATCGTATCATCTTTTTTATTATCTTTGCAAAAGATAAACATAAAAATAACAATTAACATAATAAACAATGAGAACAGCACTTTTATCACTCACATTTCTTTTGGCTGGTTCTATGGCAGCACCTGCTTTCGCCCATACAGCAGCCCCTAAGAAAAAAGTAACTGCCACAACCAAGAAAGGCAAGATTCTACCCATGAAGGAGTATATCGACCAACTGATGGCGAAGATGACGCTACAGGAAAAGATTGGTCAGCTGAACCTGATGGTAGCTGGCGACATCACCACCGGCGGCGCACTTGATACTCAGGTAGGCAGCGATATCGCCCAGGGCAACATGGGCGGAGTTTTCAATATCAAAGGGCTCGACAAGATCAAAGCTCTGCAGGAAATCGCCATCAAGAACAGCCGTCTGGGCATCCCGCTGCTCGTAGGTATGGACGTGATTCATGGTTATGAAACGATATTCCCTATCCCTCTCGCCCTCTCCTGCTCATGGGATACCGAGGCGATGAAGAAGGTAGGCGAAGTATCGGCCAAGGAAGCCAGTGCCGACGGCATCAACTGGACATTCTCTCCTATGGTAGACATTGCACTCGATGCCCGCTGGGGACGAATCAGCGAAGGAAACGGCGAGGATCCTTACCTGAGCGGCGTGATGGGAGCAGCGATGACTCAGGGCTACCAGGGCGTGGATATGCGCACAGAAGAGATTCTGAGAGCCAACCGCATCATGGCCTGTCTGAAGCATTTTGCCCTGTACGGAGGCGTTGAGAGCGGTAAGGAATATAACACGGTAGATATGAGCCGCGTGCGCATGATGAACCAGTATCTTCCACCTTACGAGGCTGTGGTGAAGGCTGGCGTAGGCAGCGTGATGTCTTCATTCAATATCATCGACTACATACCTGCTACAGCCAACAAATGGATGATGACCGATGTCTTGAGAAAGCTGTGGGGATTCAACGGTTTCGTGGTTACCGATTACGGTTCTATCGCCCAGATTCTGCAGCACGGAACGGCAAAAGACATCCAGGAGGCTTCAGAACAGGCACTGAAGGCGGGTACCGATATGGATATGTGTTCCAACGCCTTCGTAAAGCATCTGGCTAAGAGCATAGCAGAAGGAAAGGTGAGCGAGGAGGATGTGAACATCGCCTGTCGCCGCATTCTGGAAGCGAAATATAAACTGGGCTTGTTCAGCGACCCTTACCGCTACTGCAACACCAAGCGCAGCAAGAGCGAGATTTACACCGCAGAGAACCGTCAGGCAGCCCGCGATGTAGCAGCAGAGACCTTCGTGCTTCTGAAGAACGAAGGCAATATCCTGCCACTGAAGAAGGAAGGAAAGATAGCCCTGATAGGTCCGCTTGCCGACACCCGAAACAACATAGCCGGTACATGGAGCGTGGCACAGGTACCATCTAAATATACCACCATCAAGGAGGCAATGGAGCATGCACTTGCCGGAAAAGCCACCTTATTATATGCCCAGGGAAGCAATATCTGGCGCAATCAGGAACTGCAGCAAAACGGCGAATGCGGCAAGCCAATCAACTGGGGCAACGAGGCTGAGATGAAGGCTGAAGCGCTGAAGATTGCGAAAGAGGCCGACGTGATAGTATGTGCTATGGGCGAAAGTGCCGAGATGAGCGGCGAATGCGGTAGCCGTACCAACCTGGAGATGCCGGACGTACAGCGCGAACTGCTTGCCGAACTCCTGAAGACGGGCAAGTCAGTAGTGCTCCTCAACTTTGCGGGCCGTCCTACGGTTCTTACTTGGGAGAAAGCCCATGTACCAGCCATCATGAATGTATGGTTTGGAGGCTCAGAGATGGGCGATGCACTCTGCGATGTCATCTTTGGCGACAAATCGCCATCGGGTAAGCTCACCACTTCGATGCCTAAGACTACCGGTCAGGAGCCTCTCTACTACAACCATCAGAACACCGGCCGCCCTGTAGCAGACGATAATGAGAAGTTTGCCAAGTTTGCCAGCAACTGTCTGGATGTAAGCAATGGTCCGCTCTATCCTTTCGGTTACGGCTTGAGCTATACCAACTTTTCATACAGCAACTTCCGCCTGAGCAGCCAGGAGGCCGGCATCAGCAATGAGGAGGCTACCGAATGGCAGGATGGCAAGAAGATTACAGCTAGCGTCACCATTAAGAACAACGGCTCCCGCGATGCCGACGAGATTGTGCAGCTCTACATCCGTGACATGGTAGCCAGCATCTCCCGCCCTGTAAAGGAACTGAAAGGTTTCCAGCGCATCCATCTGGCAGTAGGTGAAAGCAAGGAGGTAAGCTTTGATATCACCCCAGATATGCTCAAGTTCTACAACGCAGATCTGAAGCACGTGATAGAACCAGGCGACTTCCAGATTATGATAGGAACCAACAGCAAGGATGTAAAGACAATGAAACTGAGCGTGAAATAAACAAGAAAAATCGCCCTGTAAAGAGCAAAGCATAGCTTGAAAGATGCTTTACTTCTTACAGGGCGATTATCATCTACTGAGCCCACTCCAACAGAAGGCTCAGTAATGGATTCTATCCTTCAGGATTACTTAGTCATCTCGAAACCTACACGCATACCATCGTAATTATTGGCGATAGTACCGAGAGCGCTGAGCGTAGAATTACCCTTGAGGGAACCGATGGTCTTGATGAGGTTGAGCAACTTCTTCTGGTCGAAGAGCAGGCTGATGCCATTGGCAGTCTTCGTAGCATAACCCGACATACTCAAGATTAATCCCTTCATCTGAATGGCGTGAGTCTTCTCATCAAAAGTATAATTGCCCTGCCATGACTTGCCATCTATCTTGGCAGCGAAAGTTCCATCAGTTTTGAAGGTGAAATAGGTGTTTGAACTACTGAAGCCAAACTTGCTGTAATACTCACTCAACTTCTCCTCTACCTTGTTGGCAGCAATCTCACCGCCAGCCTGTGCCAGGAGATTCTCAGAGGTAAAGGCGCATCCCGGCTTGCTGTACTTCCAGGTATGGGCACAGAGATCCTGCTTACTGAAGGTACCTGAACCGATTACATTATTCAGAATGCCATTGATAATACTGCTACCTGCAGAACTGCTGCTGTTAGAGTTTCCGCCCAGTACAGCACCCAAGATACCTGCAACGGCTGAGCCTGCATTGCTGGTTGTTGCAGCAGTTGTTGTTGCAGAAGTTGTAGTTGCTGCTGTAGTGCTAGATGCTGCAGAAGTTGTTTTCTTTGTAGAAGTCTTCTTGGTCGTAGTCTTCTTAGAAGTCTTCTTTGTTGTCTTCTTAGCCGTTTTCTTAACCGGCATCATCTCAGACATTGAGGCATTGAGCGCTGCCTCGTTCATAGCGCTTGCGTTGCTGCCAGCTGTGCATGCGAGCACGAGGGCAGCCAAAAGAAATACCTTTTTCATTGCTTTCTATATATTTATTTTATCACTCTTATTTATATATACCCAATACTTCCTATTGTTCTTTCGGGTGCAAAGTTCGCAAAAAAAATCGGGAATATGATAAGAAAAATCCCTATTTCGCGTATGAATCTCCCTAAAAACTCATCATTTCTACTCTTTTTACGTTATTATAGACGATTGCGATGACAATTCGTTTAAAAGATAATGAAAAAAATCGTTCAGGAAATACCAATTATCATTCTAGGGGGGGGAACTGTTCAAACGATTGCACATTTTTTGGACATAAATCAAAAAATAACGAATAAAACACGTATTTTCATGCATTTTGTACCTAGAAATAGGTAGAAAACCCCTATCTTTGCAAGCGGTTAACAAATATCAATAGGTTATGAATGATTTAATTAAGGTAAATTCAGAAAATCAGAATCAGGCAATCGATAGATGCCAACAGATTCTTCAGGATCGCCGCGAGGCTCTTGCCTCTAAGGCAAAGAGAAGAGGTTAATACTCTTCGGAAACATGACGTAAAGGAGGGAAGATGATGCTCTTATACAATATAAAGACGCATCCTTTCTTTTTTAAGAGAGATTTTCGAAACGACTCTTAAATGATGAGTTTCAAAAATTTTGGGAAAAGAAAAAAACGTAAAAATCCCGTTGTCAGCCATCTGGCTTGTACAACGGGATTTTTTCGTTTATTATTCAAGTTTATTATATCAAGTCCGAGATTTTACTTCTCGTTCTTCACTGCCTTCATGATGATCTCGAAGTGATTACCACTCTTCAAGATGACATTCTTCAGGAAGTCTGAAATCTCAGATGCCTTCAGATTCTTCACCATCTCCTTGTAATCGCTATGAGTATCAACACCCATACGCTCGTATGTGCTCAACGCACCAAGCCAATAAACATTGTTTTTTTCGCTAACAGCAGCCTGCTTCAGGAGAATCTCCTTCACCTTCAGAAGGTCTTCTGCATTTGGCTGGGCTACGGTCTCTTCCATACCCTTGAAGAAGTAAGGAATAGCGATATCCGACTTCTCTGGGTTCAACTGAGCCACGGCTGAAATAGAGATGGCAGCCTTGTTATCATAATCGCGAAGCAAACCATAGTTTGCTCCTGCATGATAAGCAGCGCTGAGTTCCTCACGGATAGTACGCAAATACTTCATCTCCAGCAAACGGGCAGAAACATCAGCAAGAACAGAATTCTTCAAGGTGAATGGCGCCTTGGTATACCAGATCTCTGTTGCCTGGTTCTGTGGGTTCTCCATTGCCTTGGTAAAGACATTGCTTACCTTACCATTAGCATAAGGAATCTGCTTGTTCTTCAGCTTGAAGCCATTGTTTGGCAGACTGGCGATATACTGCTCGATGAGTGGGAGGAGAGTCTTCTCATCATAGTTACCTACGAAATAGAAGGTGAAGTCCTTGGCATTGCCGTAGAACTGCTTACCAATCTCCAGGATACGGTCGTAGTTGATATCCTTTATATCGCTTGCCTCTGGCACACGGGCAAGTTTGCTACCCAAATAGAGGGTGCTCTGAACAGAATCCTGATATACGAGGTTTGGGTTGTTGCTCTTGTTGGCAAGAACAGTAGCCACCATACTCTTCATATTGTCGAAGCTCTTCTGGTCCTTGCTTACTGCGGTCATCTTGAGATAGATGAGCTGCATCAGGGTTTCGATGTCCTTAGGAGTAGAATTACCCTTCAAACCATGATTGAAAGGACTCAAGCTGAACGAAACGCCAACCTGCTTACCTGCCAAAGCCTTATCAAGATCATTGCTTGAGAAATCGCCAAGACCACTAGCATCGAGCACATCTGCTGCAAATGCAGCATTCAGGAAGTCTTCCTTGCCGAAAGTAGAATAGCCCACATTGGCTGAAGCTGCGAAAGCAATCTCATTGTCCTTGAAATCGGTCTTCTTCAATACCACCTTAGCGCCATTAGAAAGAGTCAACTCCTTGAAGCCCAACTTCTTGTTCTCAACAGTCTTCTTAATCTTACCAGCCTTAGGAGCCTGAGCGATGAGAGGTTCCTGCTTAACATTATCCACATAAGCCTCGAGCTTCTCAGCACGTACCTGCTTTACGATGGCAGAAAGTTCCTGCTCGGTAGGATAAACGGCACCAGCCTGCTCGCGCATCATAACCAATGATACAAGGTTAGTATCGCTCTGGCAAACCAACTGCTTGGCATAGCTGTTGATAACCTCAAGAGGCAAGTTTGGAACTACCATCTTCCAGATCTGGCTCTCCTCTTCTACTGACGGAATAGGCTCGTTAGAAATGAAGTTATCCACATACTGGGTGGTAAACTGCTCGTTCTTCATCTTATCCTTGTTGGCAAGAGCCTTGTCAACCTGGCTCATGAATTCATCCTTGGCACGCTGATACTCTGTAGCTGTGAAACCGAACTCGTGCATACGCTGTGCCTCGCGGAGAACAGCAGCATAAGCCTCCTTAATCTTTCCTGGCTTAGCTACACCGGTAAGGGTGAAAGCATCCTTTGTGCTTGAAATCAGGTATGAACCATCACCGGCATTTGCCTGGAGATATGGACAGTCTGGCTCCAATGCCTTCTCTGCATAACGGGCAGCAATCATAGAAGAAATCACGTTATCCATGTATCCCTTCAGGAGATAGCTCATGTTGCCCTTCAGAGAATCCGGCACAGCATTGTGTTTCATATAAATCTGGAAGAGATCAACCTGCTGCTCCTTATCCTTGTCGATAACATAGATGGCTGAATCATTATCAGATACTTCTACCTTCTCTATCTTAGCGGCATTCTTAGGTACCTTGATACCTGAGAAGAGTTCCTTAATCTTAGCTTCGATATGATTTACATCTACATCACCCACGATGATAATAGCCTGATTGTCTGGGCGATACCATTTGCGGTAGTAAGCACGGAGAGTTTCTGGCTTACAGCCATCGATAACGCTCATCAAACCGATAGGGAAACGGTAGCCATACTTTTCGCCCTGATAGAGCTTAGGAAGTGAACGCTCTATCATGCGCTGCTGACCTACAATGCGCATACGGTACTCATTGTGCACCACATCACGCTCGCTCTCGATAGCATCTTCAGTAAGACTGATACCATTACTCCAGTCCTTGAGGATAAGCATACAGGAGTCTACGGCTGTAGTACGGGTAGTAGGAACATCTGTGAAGTAATAAACAGTCTTCTCTACTGCTGTATAGGCGTTGAGATTACGGCCATACTGTACACCGATGCTCTGCAGATAGTCCTGCAGAGAGTTGCCCTTGAAATGGTCGGTACCATTGAAGGCAAGGTGCTCCAAGAGGTGAGCCAAACCGCGCTGGTCATCATTCTCATTGATAGAACCCACTTTCTGAGCGATGTAGAAACTGGCCACATTCTCAGGATAACTGTTGTGACGAATGTAGTAAGTCAATCCATTATCAAGACGACCTATCTTCACATTCTTGTCTACCGGAATAGCTGGCATCTGCTGTGCCATCGCTGTACCTGCAGAAAGGAACAGCACAACTGCTGCAAAAATCTTTCTTAGTTTCATCTGATTTTAATTATTTATGTATTTATTGTTTTCTATATCATTCTTTCTTTATACCTTATTATATATATATCATGCTACTTAACAAGTTCACCTATATATAACGACAAAACCAGCAACATGGTTACTGTCTGCGATGCAAAATTAAGAAAAATAAAAAAGATTTGCAAACATTTTAGAGAATATCTTCGCGATGTATGCAAATCTTAACCTAAAACTAACATTGGAGGCAGAAAACCAATCCTAACCTACATGAAAACTCTTCATCCATGAACCTCTGAAGAGGCGGATAAGGAAGAGGATTCCCCTGAATGTGAGTTCGATAGCCATCGCTATCCATACTCCCTCCAAGCCATAGCTCTTGGAAAGAGCATAAGCCAGAGTGAGGCGCACCAGCCACATGGTACCGAGATTGATCATCGCCGGTTTTCTGGTATCGCCCGCTCCTACACAAACACAATAGGTCACGATGCTAGCTGCAAAGAATGGTTCAGCAAAAGCCTCGATACGCAAACAGATGGTCCCCATCTCACGGATACTTTCTACCGGAGAAAGAACGCCAATCATCTCAGGAGCAAAGACATACATCACCACTCCCATCACAGCCATCACAGCCATTCCAAGTCCTACTGTCATATAGGCAAAATTCTTGCACAAACCTACTCGCCCTGCTCCATGCGTCTGTCCCACCAGAGTAGTAGCCGCATCACCAATACCATAGCCCGGCATATAGCAAAGACTCTCTGCCGTAATAGCAAAAGAATGGGAAGCAATGGCTATATTGCCAAGAGGTGCCACAATCATGGTACTCACTATCTGCGCCCCGCTCATCAATATGTTCTGTATGGCTATCGGAATGCTGATTTTACAGGCATTATGAACATACGACCTGACCCAACGGAAACGGACATGGTCCTGACGGAGATTCAGTATCTTATTCTTGAAACCTGCAAGATAAAGATTAGGCAGAGAGATGCAGACATAAGCCATCGCCGTTCCTAAGGCAGCCCCCACAACACCCAACTTCAGGATATAGATAAACAGGTAATTGAATATCACATCGCAGATGCAGATCAATACTGCCATCACACTAGGCGTATGCATATTGCCCGCAGATTTCAGCATCATTTCGGATATATGATAAAGGAAAACGAATGGAAGTACCAGACCATATATCAGAAAATAGCGAGAGGAATTGGTGGCAATATCGGCACCTCCACCCAGCCAATAAGGCAGATAAGCATGAATGCCGACACAGAGAAGAGAAACAAAAATGCTGAACGCCACACCGCAAATCAGCGCATGACGAAACACCTGACGGGCATTTGCAAAATCATTAGCTCCGATAAAATGAGCTACCTGTACAGAAAAGCCAGTAGCAGCTGCACTGAGCAAGCTACCTATAAGCCAGGTAGTTGACTCTATCAATCCGATACTGGCAGAAGCCTCTGCTCCCAGATGCCCCACCATAGAAGCATCAATGAAGAACATCATCACCGTAGAAATCTGAGCCAGCATAGAAGGTATACTCAACCCTACAATAAGATTGAGTTTCTCGCGCCGATCCATCTCCCTACCCAGGCGAATCGACTCCATCAAATAATCTGTCTTCTTGCTATAAAGCATAAATTAATTTCTCGTATATCGCTCATACAAAAAAATATGTGCATATATCATTTCAAACATATGCACATACTTTTCTCTAAATCTTTATTCTTATTATTTAGTAATCCACTTCTTGCCAGAAGCTCTCTTATAACTCTTGAGCACCATCTCAAAACGGAGCATTGAATAGCCTTGGATTGAAGAATTACCGCTCTCGCCATAAGCCAGCTGGTATGGAACGAACACCTGCCAATGGTCGCCCGGATGCATCTTGAGCAATGCGGTGGTAAAGCCATCGATAAATCCACCGGCCACACTACGGATAGGATTAGCTGTAGCAGCATCAAAAGTACCCGTAAAACTCTGGTCGAAGACGTAACCTTCCTTATAATTATCAGTAGGAATGAAACGGCCACGATAGCTCACCTGTACCGAATCGGTAAGGATAGGAGAAGTTGTACCCTCTCCCTTCTTCAGAACATGAACGATGATATTATCGCAATCCTTATAAAAATTACCATTCTGATCTTTGTTCGTCGGAGTCTGGTTTTCGAACGTCCAGTTCTTATAAACGTACCAGCCGTTAGCTTCACCCATCTTTCTGGCATAAGCCAATGTATCGGCAAAAGCCTGCTCGTTACGCTCCTGCCAGTTGGCATATTCCGAGACATTATCATCATCTTCGCTACATGATGACAGTGTGATCACTGCCATCATGAGGAAGAAGAAATATTTCAAACTCTTAAGATTCATCTAGATATATTTGATTAATTAGAAGTTCTTGATTTCCTTGCCAAGCTTCTTCAATACGCTAGTGATGCTTACGCGCTCCTCGATGATGCTGCGAAGATCAGAGATAGCTACGCGCTCCTGCTCCATGGTATCACGATAACGCAGAGTTACCTTATGATCGTTTGGAGTCTCGTGGTCTACGGTGATACAGAATGGAGTACCGATAGCATCCTGACGGCGATAACGCTTACCGATAGAATCCTTAGGATCGCCATAGTGAGTATTGAAGTGGAACTTCAGTTCGTCAACGATTTCGTGTGCCAACTCTGGCAAACCATACTTCTTATCCAATGGGAACACAGCACACTTAACAGGTGCCAAAGCCTCTGGCAAACGCAAAACAACACGTGTCTCGCCATTCTCCAGCTTCTCCTCGCAGTAAGAGTGGCACATTACGCTGAGGAACATACGGTCTACACCTATAGATGTCTCTACATCGTAAGGTACATAGCTCTCGTTCTTCTCTGGATCGAAATACTTGATAGAACGGCCGCTGTACTTCTCGTGCTGAGAAAGGTCAAAATTGGTACGGCTGTGGATACCCTCTACCTCCTTGAAGCCGAATGGCATCTTAAACTCGATGTCGGTAGCAGCATTGGCATAGTGAGCCAGTTTCTCGTGATCGTGATAACGGTAGTTCTCATTACCCATACCGAGAGCCTCGTGCCAAGCCAGACGAACCTTCTTCCAATATTCAAACCACTTCATCTCAGTACCAGGCTGGCAGAAGAACTGCATCTCCATCTGCTCGAACTCACGCATACGGAATACGAACTGACGGGCTACAACCTCGTTACGGAAAGCCTTACCAATCTGACAGATACCGAATGGCAACTTCATACGGCCGGTCTTCTGAACGCTCAGATAATCTACGAAGATACCCTGAGCTGTCTCAGGACGGAGATATACCTTGCTTGTAGCATCGCTGGCAGCACCCATCTGGGTAGAGAACATCAGGTTGAACTGACGGACATCAGTCCAGTTCTTGGTACCGCTGATAGGGCAGACGATACCCTCATCCTCGATAATCTGCTTCAGCATCTCCAGGTTAGGACCCTGCATAGCCTCAGTATAGCGGGCATGGAGATCATCAAACTTCTTCTGGTTCTCCAGAACGCGAGGATTAGTTGCACGGAACTGAGCCTCATCAAAGCTATCGCCGAAACGCTTCTTAGCCTTGGCAATCTCCTTGGCAATCTTCTCCTCATACTTAGCCATGTGATCCTCGATGAGCACATCGGCACGATAACGCTTCTTTGAATCGCGGTTATCAATCAATGGGTCATTGAAAGCATCTACGTGTCCAGATGCCTTCCATACTGTAGGGTGCATGAAGATAGCTGCATCGAGACCAACAATGTTCTCGTGCAACAATACCATACTCTGCCACCAGTACTGTTTGATATTGTTTTTGAGCTCAACACCATTCTGACCATAGTCATAAACGGCAGCCAAGCCATCATAAATTTCACTACTTGGGAACACGAAGCCATATTCCTTGCAATGGCTTACAATTTTCTTAAAAACATCTTCCTGTGCCATGATTAAATCTTATTTTTTTCAAATTTTCGGCAAAGATACTCTTTTTTCTCGAAAAATTGTTGTATTTTTGCCATAAATTAATAAAATAAGTATTAAAAGCTATATATGAGCGACGAAATTAAAGATAAAAACGGTCTTGAAGAGGAAAAATCGCCAAATTTGGTAAATTCTTCTGCAGAATCTGAACAGGATGCTGCAGAAGATGACAACGAGGAGATTTCGACCGAGAAACATTCCGATTATAAGCCGGTGAACCGATTCGATGCTTCTGCTGTACATCACCTCAGCGGAATGTATCAGAACTGGTTCCTCGACTATGCATCGTATGTTATCCTCGAACGTGCCGTTCCTCATATTGAGGATGGTTTGAAACCGGTACAGCGACGCATCCTCCACTCTATGAAGCGCATGGACGACGGAAGATACAACAAGGTTGCCAATATCGTGGGACATACCATGCAGTTTCACCCTCACGGTGATGCGTCTATCGGAGATGCTTTGGTACAGATGGGACAGAAAGACCTGCTCATCGATACGCAGGGTAACTGGGGAAACATTCTTACGGGCGACCGTGCCGCTGCTCCCCGATATATCGAGGCACGCCTCTCTAAGTTTGCTCTCGATGTGGTTTTCAATCCTAAAACCACCGACTGGCAACTCTCTTATGATGGCAGAAACAAGGAGCCTATCACGCTCCCTGCCAAATTCCCGCTGCTCCTGGCACAAGGTGCCGAGGGTATTGCCGTGGGATTGAGCAGTAAGGTTTTGCCACATAATTTCAATGAGATTTGCGATGCTGCCGTCCACTATCTCAAGGGCGAGCCTTTCCAACTCTATCCCGACTTCCCTACAGGCGGTGCCATCGATGTAAGTAAATACAATGATGGACAGCGAGGTGGTGCATTGAAAGTAAGAGCCAAGATAGACAAGCTCGACAACAAGACACTCGTTATCAGCGAGATACCATTCAGCAAGACTACAGGCAGCCTCATCGATTCTATCACCAAAGCGGTAGAAAAGGGTAAGATTAAGGCACGCAAGGTAGATGATGTTACTTCGGCAAATGTTGAGATTCTTGTGCATCTGGCACCAGGAACCTCATCAGATAAAACGATGGATGCACTCTACGCTTTCAGCGATTGCGAAATCAACATCTCGCCCAACTGCTGTGTCATCGAAGACAACAAGCCTGTTTTCCTCACTATCAGCGATGTGTTGCGCCACAGCGTAGACCGCACTATGGGATTGCTGCGCAAGGAACTGATGATCAGAAAGGGTGAATTGGAGGAACAGCTCTTCTTCTCTTCTCTCGAACGGATTTTCATCGAAGAACGCATCTACAAGGAGCGAAAGTTTGAGCAGAGTAAGAGTCAGGATGAGGTTGTTGCCTTCATCGACTCAAAACTCGAGCCATTCAAGGACAAACTCTTTACTGCCGAAGTAGACGGTAAGGGTATGGTAGAATATGCCTTCCATCGGGAAATTACCCGCGAGGACATCCTCAAACTTCTGGAAATCAAGATGCAGCGAATCCTTAAATATAATAAGGATAAGGCAGACGAACTGCTGATGAAAATTAAGGCTGAACTTGCTGAGATTGAGAACGACCTGGCTCACATGACCGATGTTACCATCAACTGGTTTGAATATCTCAAGGGCAAGTATGGAAAGAACCATCCTCGCAAAACAGAAATCAGAAACTTCGATACCATTGAGGTGACTAAGGTGGTAGAGGCTAACCAGAAGCTCTACATCAACCGTCAGGAAGGATTCGTTGGTACAGGGTTGAAGAAGGATGAATTCGTATGCAACTGCTCCGACCTCGATGACATCATCATCTTTTATAAGGATGGTAAGTTTAAAGTCACCAAGGTAGCCGACAAAATATTCGTTGGCAAGAATATCCTCCATGTACAGGTATTCAAGAAGAACGACAAGCGCACCATCTACAACTGTGTTTACCGCGACGGCAAACAAGGCGATTACTTCATCAAGCGATTCAATGTAACCGCCATGACCCGCGACAAGTTGTATGACATCACTCAGGGCACAGCTGGCAGCCGCGTTATCTATTTCACCGCCAACCCGAATGGAGAAGCTGAAATCATCAAGTGTACGATGGAGCCAGACCTGACGAAGAAGCGCCAGAGCATCTTCCTGGAGAAGGATTTCTCAGACATTCTGATCAAGGGGCGTGCTGCCAAAGGTAATCTCCTTACCAAGCGCACCATTCGCCGCATCGGTCTGAAGAGTCACGGCCACAGCACGTTAGGAGGCAGAAAGGTTTGGTTCGACCCAGACGTAAACCGCATCAACTACGATGAGAACGGCCGCTTCCTGGGCGAATTCAATGATGATGATTCTATCTTGGTAGTACTCGACAACGGTGAATTCTACATCACCAATTTCGATGTCAACAACCACTACGAGGACAACATCATCCGCTTAGAGAAATGGGATGAACATAAGATATGGACAGCAATTCTCTACGATGCCGACAATCAGGGATATCCATACATCAAGCGATTCACGATGGATGCCACCAAGCGCCATCAGAATTTCATGGGAGAAAACCCTAACTGCAAGCTCATCTTGCTTACCGATACGGTTTATCCACGCATCAAGGTTACTTATGGCGGTGTGGATGCCATCCGTCCTGCCGAAGAAATCGATGCCGAGCAGTTCATTGCGCAGAAGAGTTTCAAGGCAAAGGGTAAGCGCCTCACGACATGGAAGATTGAAAGTATCGAGGAACTGGAACCAACCCGATTCCCAGAACCTCCTTCTGAGGATAATGATGAGGAACCGGATGGTTCTGACTCAGAGAATGAAGGTGAAAACCTTGATCCAGATGCTGGCAAAAGCGAGCAACAGGTGATTGACGAACTGACTGGTCAGACCAACCTCTTCTCAGAAAAAGATTTCGAAGAAGACCAGAAGGATAAAGACTGGTTATCGAAGCAATAAAAAGCGCTAAGAAAGCGAAAAAGAAAGCGCAAGGAAAGCACCCATCATAAAAAAGGAGCTTAAGCCCAAAAAGCTTAAGCCCTTTTTTTTATTATCTAGCCATTTGCATTTCGCGCTTTAGCGTTTTGCGTTCAGCAAAAAAGAAGCCAGTCCCCCTCCTGCCCCCGTTCCAGGCGATTCCATCGCCTGTCCCCCAGCAGTCAGTAGCCTTCATTTTTACCTTTTATACCCCGCCAGCTTTTTCAAGCAATACTCCCTGAAGTCATTCCAGTGGTAATAAGGTGCCACATCGCTCTTGATAGGCAAAGTAGCCTCGTCTTCATTCAAAAGCACCTTCACCAGCACATCATTCGCCTTGTTTCTATAAAAAACGAACTGCAAATTCGTAGCCATCGGAGTAATCTTATAATCCCACCATTGAGAAGCAATCTTCTCCGGATCCTTAATCTCTTCGCCATATCCATTCAAATCCAGCAAACAGGTAAGCGGAGTAACCATTGTATCGTGTCCATATCTCAATGTAGCTCCCGGATGCGGCAAGGCGATGCAGCTATCCGCCTTCTGGATAATGTTTCTCAAGAGATTGCGCTGGGAGAACGGCTGCACATTGCCCGTATAAGGCGAGTTGCCGTAAGCCATCTGCCACGAGATGTTGGCATTCAGCCAGTTCTGATACAGTTCCTCCTCCGTAAAGAGGTCATAGAGCGAAACCTTGCCCCTCAGTTCCGTGCCTTGGATTGAGCTTGCCATCTTATAAAGTTTTCTGTTCAGGTCACTCTGGTTGATATTCTGTTTCACCCAGGCAGGGTCGTTGAACAGTTCCTGCATCACACGGCTATAGCTAACGTGCTTCTGTGCAAATTCCTGCTGTGCCACCTTGATACCCACGCTGTTCTTCAAGCTATCCAGGTATCGGTCGTCTTGGTTCATATAATACATATCATGCTCGCTGGCATCATGGAAGATATGAAGTTTCGGATTCATGCGCAGCATCTGCTGCAAACCGTTCTCCATAGAGAGGATACATCGGATTACCAAAGTACTTCGGGCCTCAATATTCGTATTACCGGCAAAAATCTCAGGGAATCGCTCCATCATTCTTCTGGTGATACCCTGATGCTGGAGAGCTCCGAGCGGAGTCAGTTCGCCATCGCGCCCCTTCGCCTCCTCACGAATAATCTTCACCTTAGCCAGCGTTTCCTCGCCCTTAGCTGTCAGTTTGCCCTCCTGCTTCGCTTTGAGCAGAGAGAAATAAGGCACATCATAAGCCTTCTTGCCAATCATATAGCGGGAACCATGCCGGCCATAATGGCTCAGATAGAAAGGCTTATAACCTTTAGGAGCCACAGTCAACTGCTTCTGCGGACCACGATAAGCTACATAGTTACTACCCGAAAGCGTAATATCCCGCTTGAAATCCTCTTGCGGAGTCTGTGCTGTCAGAGGCATCGCCAATGTAAGAGATGCCAATAATAATAGATTTTTTGTGTTCATTGTTATCATATAATTTTGTTTTGGAAACATGCAATTTCATTTAATTCCAATTCATCAGTTTTCTCAGGAACGGAAGCAATTCTGCTGCCATCTTCCGATGCTGCAACATACTAGGATGCCAGCTGGCGCCATAACCTAAATCTCCTTTCTGGAAACAGAAATCGAAACGGTAAATATTCTTATCAGTTTTATTGGCATCAGCACAGATTCTATCAAGCACAGTTCGCTGCTTGCTACTCTCCTTCTCGCCGAGCATCGGACCTGTCAACATCACAATCTTTGCATGAGGATACTTACTACGTACCGTTTTAAGAAACATGCGATAATTTTTCTCGTAGAGTTGAATATCATAATTCTTGGTAGAAAGATCGTTCGTACCCAGATTGATACAGACTAACTGAGGCTGATACTTGGCAAAATCCCATTTTTCATCATGCTGGTCAAATAAGGTATATTCATATTGCCAAGGCATGTTATCGGCATCACCTGTCTTCGGACCATTATAATTACGATATACACCGATACCACTGCGGGAGATAGAAGTATGCTGAGCCTTCAGACTGTCACTTACAATATTGGCATAAGTAAGCCAATGGTTCTCCGTTTCATCCTCAAAAGGATCAGACATGTTGATACTTTCTACGCCATAACCGCAGGTGATGGAGTTTCCGATAAATTCAATCTTCCGTTCCGCAAGAGCCAGAGCCTCAACGAGCTGGCATCCCTTATCAAGAACGAATCCCCTGAATTCCGGTTTGCGGAACAAGCCTTCTATCACATACATCACCTTAGCATGATGCACCCCCTTTGGCAAAGCCGCAGCCAGGGTAACAACCGAATCGCGTTCGGCATTAAAGCCCACTTTGAAAGGTTCGCAACCATCAATCTGCGCCATGAAATATCCCGATTTCGGGCGACACAGCATTTTCAGAGAAGACCCTTGAAAACTAGCCTCAATCGTAGTTCCCGGATAATTGAAACTGGCTACATCAGGATTCTTAGCAAAGCTCACACGCCCAACATACTGAATCATCGGATGAGAAGCCTTTACGACCTCTCCCACAATAGGAAGAGTAGTTGATTTCTTCACATTTCCAGCCATCATCGTGGAAGAAACCATCAATGTAGCCAGCATCATAACCCATATTTTTTTCATATTCCTGTTATTATAGTTTTTATCTGTCCTTACTGTCCTGCCTTCGTTTTTTTACAAAATAAAAATAGAACAGTATCTGTTTGCAAAATTACCATTATTTCTCGTAAAAAGCAAGTAAAACCATCATTTTTTTCATTTTTATTCTTTTTATTCAAATTATTATTGTATCTTTGCACCCAAGAATGCGCTTGTGGCGAAATTGGTAGACGCGCTAGACTTAGGATCTAGTGGTTTAGGCCGTGTAGGTTCGAGTCCTATCAGGCGCACCAAAGAAAACCCTAACTGCTTGATAATAAGCGGTTAGGATTTTTTGTTTCTAGAAATTGCCAACATTTTGACAACATATTTCAATGCTAATCTATAGTAACAGCCAAAAGCAAGGGCTCATTTTACATTCTTTCACACTATTACATGCTATAACACAAGCGTTTTTTGTTATATCTTGTTAAAGATTACACTATAGGCACATTGTTATAAAAATAAATCACTTACTTTGCATCTAAAGTAATAAATTATGAGTAACGAGATACAATTTCTTCTTTATAATATGCCCAATGCTGATGGCAAAGTACAAGTTGTCATAAAAGACGATATGGTTTGAGCTAAAAGAGCATCAAATTGCTTCATAATCGAAAAAATTCCCCCAAAAGGAGTGAGTTTCTCAGATTTTATTTGTACTTTTGCCATGTCATTCAGAATTTTGTTTGTTTTTATTTTGCAACACTAAGATAAATGAAATTTCTGACATGGCAAAATTCTGAGCAACTTTTTGTTGCTCAGGTGCTTATAAAAAATATCAAATTATAGTGTTGCGGAAATTAGGTTTATGATACATATCTTAATTATTGATGACGAAGACCCTATACGTAACCTGCTGGCTCGAATGGTTGAATTAGAAGGTTACCAGGCCTCGAAAGCCGCAGATTGCCGTTCTGCTTTGAAAATGCTGAATACTCAACGTTTTGAAGTGGTACTTTGTGACGTTTTCCTACCGGATGGAAACGGAGTGAACTTCATTTTCGACATTCACAGAATTCAACCGGATGCAGCTGTTATCTTACTTACCGCGCATGGAAACATTCCAGATGGTGTACAAGCCATTAAAAATGGAGCATTTGATTATATTACTAAAGGAGATGATAACCGTAAGATTATTCCTACCATCAGCCGTGCCATAGAAGAG
>ULMK01014737.1_pt1 | contig 23842 bp, 28 predicted proteins | sample 1951621 | NCBI WGS metagenome assembly ULMK01 (sample SAMEA4835547, study PRJEB28245) | human gut metagenome | biome: gut microbiome; material: fecal sample | place: Denmark | collected 2008
CCTAAATTCTTTGTAGCTGAAAATGTAAAAGGTTTATTATCTATGGAAAAAGGTAAAGTATTCGAAATGATAAAAAAAGATTTTGAATCATTAGGATACAAAGTTGATGCCAAATTACTAAATGCTGCTGAATATGGTGTTCCACAAGCTAGAGAAAGACTTGTTATTATAGGTAATAGATTAGGAATTGAAAATCCATTTCCAACTCCTACACACTGGGTAGATAGTAAACAATATAAATCTAAGAAAGGCTTAAAAGACCCTGTTACTGTAAAGCAAACTATAGGTTTTTTAAGTAATGTTAAACTTAGTGATTATCCTATCACATTAGAAAATGGTTCAAAAATATATAATCATATTGCAGCTACAAATGTATATGATAAATTTTGGGGAAGAAAATATGAAGTAAATCAAGCTGATATATGTGATTATTTAAGATATTGGAGAGATAAATCAGGATATTCTACAAAAAAAGTAGATGACTATTTTGGTTATAAATATACTGCAGGACATTGGTTTAGAAAAGACAACAATTCCGGAAGCATTCCAAAACCTTCTGATTGGTGGGAATTAAAGAAATTATTTAAATTTGATGATAAATATGATGAACAAGTTACTACTATGGTAGAAAAAGAAATAAAATTTGAACAGTCATTAAGAATTACCAATTGGGATAGACCTAGTGATACAATAACTGCTACAAGTCCTGAAATTCATGTTAATAAAGAAAGAAGATTGAGTGCAAGAGAATGCGCTATGTTACAAACATTCCCAATGGATTATGAATTTGTTGGAAGTTTAAATACCGTATATAGACAAATTGGAAATGCTGTTCCTGTAAAGCTCGCTGAACAAATAGCCTCAGGAATTTATAAATCATTAGAAAATAATACTAAAAAAACAGATAATTAAATTATCTGTTTTTATTTTCTTTCATATAAAATCTTATTTCTCCATTCTTGACCTTCATATGATATTATTCTATTAATAGCAAATCGTATATTTTTTCTTTTACTATTATCACTAGATTCTAAAAGTTTACCTGCATTTAAAATATCACTTCCAAATATTGAAAATAATTGACCATGAGGAATGGAAATTAAACTTATACTTTCAACTAAATTATCTTCTGAGTATATAACTCTAATGAAATATGTTAAATTTGGTATCTTTCCATAATAATTATGATTTTCATAGTATCTTAAATATGGTTTCCACATTTTTCCTGATACATCTAACTCTTGTTTATAATCATATGTCGTTTGTGACTTTTTCACATTTATTTTATTACTAATACTATCTCCATCATCATTTTTAGTAGTTTTTGCATCAATATGTATGATGGCATCACCGCATTCATAACAAGAATCAGATCTTACTGGAACGAGCATGTATTCCAATCTAAATTTCTTGATATTATTCCCTCAATTATATTTTCCACTGCAGAATCTATAACATTATTTTTTTCATTTTCAGTTAAATCTTCAAACATTTTTTGACTACATATTTGAGAAATTATTTTTCCTAAATTGGCTGATATAGTATCTTTTATAAGATTAAAATACTTTTTTTCTAATTCTATTAATTCGTCATTATTCAACATTTTTTTCTCCCCATGAAACTAATTTATCATATATTTTAAAGTACTTATGTTCTCCACACCATTCTTCATTTTTTGAATTATATCTTTTTTCTAACCACTCATCATTAAATCTTGCTGTATTTCCATATTTAACACATTGTAGAAATATATCCCAATGTTTTCCACTTTTCTTAGGTACTACATACCATACTCTATTATTTTCATTATCATAATATCCAACTTTAGTTTTGCTTTCAATTCTTTCCCAATTTCTTGGAATATCTGTTACTTGTTCGATTCTTGAAAATTTATTAGTTGTAGATAAATTTCTAAACTCATCTAAAGATGTGATATATTTTGGTTTATAATATATTCCATCATGTGCATCAAAATATACATAATCTTTAAAATTTAAAAACAAATCATTATCAAATAAATTGCTCAACACACCATTAGGTAAACAAGTTACTACTATACTTGGTTGTTCATCTTCATTTATTAATTTGAATATTCCTTTACCATCATCAGAATATCCTATTTTAACTAAATATGTTAATAATGGTTTCTTAGTTTTTGAATCAATAGCCTGTAAATTTGATTTCACTTTAAAACCTGGAAAACTTCCTGCACTTAAAACCGGATTATTTAAGAATGATGTTTGATTATGTTCAAATTGTGTTGATGATAATTCTCCTCTATTTCCAACTTTATCAATAGTTTTTACATCTATATTTAATATTATATCTTCTAATTCTAAAGCAATATCACAACTTATAGGCGAAGCATAAAACTTTGTTGCATTTGGAAATGATGTATACATATGATGTCTTAATAATCTTTCTGATGCTTCTTTTATTTTATTCTTCTTCCCCCATACTTCTTGTAATAGCTCATAATATTCTTGTGTTTCTTCCTCTATATGTCTTAGGTCAGCTAAAAATACCGGAGATGTTACTATTTCTTCTATTATATGCATATATTTTTCTTCTAAATCTAATATTTGATTTTGTATTTTTGTTCTTTCATATTCTATATTTTGTTCAGACATAATATCTCCCCCTATGCTAATACTATAACATATATTTATATTTTTAACAATAGACCGAATTGAATTATGTAGAATGTATTTTATTAAATACAGTTTAATACTGTCCAGATTTTCTTTAAATCATCCTTAAATCCGTCTAAGTATACAGTTCTTATTATTCCACTATTTGCTAGATGTGTTAATTGATTAATATTATTTCCTATTTTTCTTAATTCGTATACAAAACTCTTAACATCTTCAATTATAATAATATCTTTTTCTAATCCCTGTTCAATTAAATATTCTGATAATGTCATTTCTGCTTTTTTACTCTTTTTAATCAATCTTTCTTTTTCTTGTTTTGTAACTCTAATTACTATTACATTATCTTTTTTCAAATTTTACTCCTTTCAAACTTATGTGGTTTTACCACTTGATCAATCCATTTGTATATACAAATGGGAATCTTGCTTAAGAATTTCCCTCGTGGGAATTTTATAAAAGCAAGACTCCCTGATTTTATTTTTAAGTATATTCACAATAGCTATTTATAATTTTTTCAATATCATGTGGTGAATCGCTTTCACTTATGTACTCTTCTTCTATTATTAATTTATACTTTCTTTTTATATCACTTTTACTATCCAATCTTTTAACTGTCCATTTATTATTATTTTTATCATAATATTGTTTCATATTTACCTCACTTTCTTAAATTTTCATACAAACTATCCCAATTAAAATTTGAATAATCTCTTTGCTCATAATTTAAATAACTTTTCTTTTTTGAAAAGTCTTTTTTATTATTCTCTAATTTATTATTTTCTTTTTTATTCTCTTCTGTTCCGTTACCTAACGTTACATTAACGTTATTTTCATTCTTTTGATTTTCTCTAAATCTTTTTTGTCTTTCTCTATTTTGTTCTTTAACAAGTTCATATTTATCAGCGCTTTGATATTTGTCCCAATTTTTAATTCTGTATATATTGTCCTCACAAATTATCATTTCAAAATGGATTAACTTGCCCAATATATTTTGAATTTTTTTGTTTGATTTGTGTGTAATTGTCACAAGATCTTCTACGGTCATTGGTGTATTTTCTGACATCATAATCTTTCCACCTTGCATAGATACTCCAGCAATTACTAATAATTGAATCCATATTCTAAAGAACGTGTCCCCATCACGTTCTTTTAGTAATAGTTGCATTTTAGGATTTGCAAATATATTTGTAAACACTTTAATCCATTGCATATATGGTACTCCTTTCTATTTTTTTATTGAGTTTTCTTCTTTTTCTTTTAAGTATTCATTTAGTGCTTGTACTCTAAATAATACTCTTCCACCAACTCTAGCACATGGTATTTGTTTTCTTCTTACTAGCTGATTTACAAGCCAATATGATATTCCTAAATACTCCGCTGTTTCTTTCATTGTTAGTGTTGTTCTTTCTACTTTTGGTAGTTCGTTCATAAAATCACCTCCAAATTTAATTTTTTTCAAAACTTGTTAACTTTTTCTCCATTTTTTTCGCCTATATAGTTAGAAAATAAAATTTTTTCTAAAAAATCGGGACTTTTTTGGATTAATTTCGCCTATATGGTTGAGAGATGTTAATTCAAGTTTTGCTATGCAATTTGTAACTAGCTAATTACTAATTGTTATTTTAGTTGTTTGACTAAGAATTAAAAACACGACAATCTACAATTTCTAAAAATTGTATTTTTGTCGAGTAAATTTAAAAGGAGGGATCTTTATGTATCATCTATTTAATGTTTTATTTAATGATAGTACAAAAGAAGAAAAAGTATTTTTTTATAAATTAATACAAGACCAACATACTAAAGAGTATGCCTCAGTTTTAGTAACTAATTATCCATCTAAAGCTATTTGTAGTTTTCTATTTGATTTTGTAAGTCAAGATTTTTCATGTAGGAAAACTTTTTGTGAATTTGTTAGTAATTATTGTTTTGAAGCTTTATTATATGCTTATTATCCTTATCGATTACGTAATCCTGATTATTCATTTGTAATTAATGAAAAAGATTATAATGATTTGTCAAATATGTTCTTTAACGCATATAGTAAAAAATTTTGTTATTACAAAGAAGAATTATATTCTTTGATTAATACTAAAGATCGTTTAGATTTCTTTAGCTATATTGATAAAACTGAACCTGTAAAAATGAAGCCTTATGAATACGAAAAATATAATAATGTTAATATAAAAGAACATTTAAAAAATATTAGCTTGAATTTTGATTATAAAGATTGGTTAAATTGTAATTATAAGAATATTGAATTTGCATACGAAACTGATAACTTTTTCTCTATACTCTATTTATTTATGTGGAAATTAACAAAATTAAATAATGTTGTTTATGTTTGTAAAAATTGTGGCAAATATTTTATTCCGGATTTTCAATACAATTCAAAATATTGTAATAACATATATTCTGATAATAAAACTTGTAGAGAAATTGCAGCTCAAATACAGTACAAGAAAAAATTAGAAGCAGAACCTGTACTAAAAAAATGCAGAACATTTTATCAAACACTACAAAAAAATGCTTCCTTATATGGTGGAAAGCATATTGAAAGATATGAAAATTTCAAAAAAGAATCTAAGGTAATGAAAAAAGCTTTTGAAGATGGAAATATAAGTGTAAAAGAATTTAATAATTGGATAGAAAGTAAAAAAATAAGGAAAGCTCTTAATTAAGCTTTCCTTTATATTTATTTTTTTGCTCTATTTCTTAAAGCACTTCCTGCAACAGATTTTTGTGTTTTACTAGTAGTTTTACTTCTCAATTGAGAACTAGCCTTTTTAGCTACTTTTTTTGAAGTTCTAATTTTGTTTGCCATTTAAAATCCTCCTCCCCTTTTTTATTAAGAGGATTATTCCACTACTAAACAATCCAGTATTAATTTTATTTACTAATCCATAAACGAAAAGCTCTTTTGCCATAATCAGAAGCAATCATTAACTTACCCGTTTTAGGATGTTTATATGATTTTACAAAAATGTAATAACCTTTTCCATTTTTAGTCATATGTAATTCCTCCTTTTTTTGTTATAACTATTGCAAAAGAAATTACCATATGATATAATTTTTTTAGGATTGAAAAACTATATGTAGTGCATATGGCTTTTTCTTATAGCTAAATTGCAGTTTAGCTATCAATAGTTACCAAACTTTTTGATGTTTGGTATCTTTTTTTATATATAAGAATTACGAGATTGTATTTCTGCCACTTGTTTAGAGCAGTTATACGTTCTCATAATTTCTTCTATACTCATACCTCTAACAGCATCTGATGGAACCATTAATTCTGCTGCAAATGTGTTTGCTTGCCATTCTGGATCTTCATATGCTTTTATTTTTTCTTCACCTCTAGCTAAAGCTATTGTATCACTGTCATGTAATAATGCATGTCCAAATTCATGAGAAATTGTAAACAAATCCCTAGGCACATTATTCATAGCTCTTAAATAAACATCCTCTCGTATTTTCATTATTTTCTTACTAGGAATCGTTAGTGCATAGTTATCTCTTAACTCTTCTTCCTCACAAATGTCATAATTATAATCAAATTTATCTAATGCTCTTTCCAAAAATGGAATAACAGGGAAAGCTTCTTTGTTTGAAATCCCAATGTTTTCTCTAATTAAGCTTGTAATTTTTCTTATGTTTTTTCTAGATAATGGTGTTGCTTTATAAGAATCCATATTTACCTCCTATTGTTTATTATTTCTGTTCAATATATCAAATATTGATTCCTTATCTTTAGTATCAAGAGCATCCAATTTTCTTGCAAAAGCAAATAGTAAATCTTTATCCTTAATATCTCTATCTGTCAAATCAACTTTTAGTACTTTTGCAGATCTATCTATTGCTTCTTTCAATTCCTTTATTTGATCTTCATTCAAGTCATACTTTTCAATGATTTTTTCCTCCCAATTACTTGGAATTCCTTTTTTTCCTACTTCTACAGCAGATAAAAATGAAGGTTTTACATCTAATTTTTGAGCCATATCAATTAATAATTCATTTCTTTCTATTCTTAGTTTTCTAGAAAACTTACCAAACTCACTCAACATATAAATCCCTCCTTCTTTTATTAGTTTAACCTATTTAGGTTAATTTGTCAACCCTAAACCAGTTAATTTTTAAAAATAAATACAAATTCATTAAAACTCCAAATTTCTCATTGTCGGGTTTTGTTTTCTTTTTTCAAGATGATACAATAAAATCATAGTAATACACTCTATTACTAAATAAAACGGAAGGAGGCAAAAAATTGACTGGTAGTATTGAAAAACGTGGTAAAGATAGTTATAGGTTAGTAGTATTCAAAGGCTATGATTTAGATGGAAAATCTATAAGACATCAAAAAACAATACATTGTAAAAATAAATCAGAAGCAAGAGCAGAACTTGCAAAATATATTGCAGAAGTTGAAAATGGATTTATTGTTGAAGGAAATGTACCAACTTTTAAAGAATTTGTTAAAATATGGAAACGTGATTATGGACAAAAAGAACTTGCTCCATCTACCTATTACAGATATTTAGGAATATTAGAATCTAGGATTCTTCCCTACTTTGGACATTTTAAACTAAATAAAATTCGACCTATAGACATTATGCAATTTTATAATTTACTTGAAGATGATACACAAATAGTTAGAAAGAAAAATAACAATGGAAAGAAAACTAGAAAGCCTTTATCTAAGAAAACAATTTTAGAACATCACAGACTTTTACATGCAATGCTAACAAAAGCTGTATATTGGCAAATGATCGTAACTAATCCAGCAGATCGAGTACAACCACCTAAAGCACCTAAACCCAAACGTGAATGTTATGATGAAGTACAGACAAGAATTTTAATTGACAACCTTGAAAAATTAACTGGAAATGACATTAAATATAAAGTTGCAGTTTTACTAGACATATTCATAGGTGCAAGACTTGGAGAACTAGCTGGACTTGAATGGTCTGATATTGATTTGAAAAACGGAATTATCAGTATAAACAAATCAAGTCAATATTTATCTGACAAAGGAATATTTACAAAAAGTCCTAAAACAGAAAGTTCAATTCGTAAAGTCGCTATTCCCGATTTTATTGTTTCTTTGCTTGAAGAATATAAGTTTATGGTATGAAGAGCAAAAATCGATTGTAGGCGATTTCTGGCACGATTCTGATAGGTTATTTGTACAAGTAGACGGCAAACCAATTACACCATTAACAATAAGTAAATGGTTTGAAAAATTTATTAAACAAATTGGCTTACCTGTTATAACATTTCATGGCTTACGCCACACAAACGCAACATTGCTTATTGCACAGCAAGTTGATGTAGCAACTGTATCAGCAAGACTAGGTCATGCACAGATTACTACAACTTATAATTTCTATGTACATCCTTTAAAATCACACGATAAACACGCAGGAAATGTACTAGAAAATTTATTAGTTACTAACGCACATTAACAATTCAATATTACTAAATCTTTTTTGCTCTCATATTTATCAGCTATAAATTTTGTTGAAATTTATAGTATTACAAAGGTCTAGTTTGAGGAGTTCATCCCCAATTTCTCCCCAAATTGACATAAGGAGACGATTTTTAGTGATTATAGCAACCTTTAAATAAAATAAAAGAATCACTAAAACCGTTATGGTTCTAGTGATTAAAGTTTGGTTGCGGGGGCAAGACTCGAACTTACAACCTTCGGATTATGATTAATTCTACTCACTCCACATACCTCTTTTCTCCCCACCAACTCGGAAAAACATCCTTCAACTTCACCGTTTTCCTACTCTCGAAATCCGTCAAAATCTCCATCTCCCCATTAGCTCTATCCAACTGCATCAAAAATTCTCTACAAGTTCCACAAGGCATACCACCATTCTTTGGTGGATTCTCTCTGCATGCAATCAATCTTCTAATTCTCGTTTTTCCAGTACTCATATACATATTCAAAGCTGCAACTCTCTCCGCGCACAAATTCATAACCCCACTTGCGCTTTCAATACAAAATCCTGTAAAAATTTCTCCATCTTCACTCTCCACTGCAGAAACAACATGATGTGCCACAATAAACGGAGAAACCTGCTCTCTATGATATTCAACCTTAGCTTTATTATACATTTTCTCCCAAATGTCCAATATCTTCACTCCTAACCCATTTAATATTCTTACAAATTAATCCTCACAAAATCCAAATCGCTCCTCTAAATAACAACCCCATTAGTATGATCAACCTCATGCTGAATAATCTCAGCCACAAATCCACTATACTTTCCATGTTTCCTCTCAAAATTCACATCCAAATAATCCACTTCAATCTCGTTATATCTCACACATTTTCTCTCACCAATCAAAGACAAACAACCTTCCTCAGTTTCATATTTTCCGCTTTTCCCCGTAATAACCGGATTAATCATCACAAAATCGAACAAACCACCAGACACACAAATAATAGCCTTATTGTATCCAATCATATTAGCAGCCAATCCAACACATCTATCTTTATTTGCCTTCAATGTATCTAACAAATCTCTAGCAATAAACTTATCATCCTTTGTTGCCATTTCAGCCTTCTGTGACAAAAACATTACATCTTTTACTATATCCTTTACCAAAAAAATCCCCCATCTCTTATTAAAAATATTCAATAATTCAAATTTTCTACAAAAAAATGCAGTACCATTAAACTTTCTAACTACCTCTAATAACAACTTCTCCATCACAGTCAACAACAGCATTATCAGTAATATTTTGTTTTCTATTTTATTTGCTTTTTTACCTCCTCATATGTATTAAAATTCTTTCATTTATTTTTATAATTCATTTACAATTTTATCTGTTATTCTTAGGCATCATTCCCAATATTTTCCCTGCAAAATCTCCAAAATTTTGTGATTGAATAATAACTCTTCCAGGACCAACCAACTTTGTTAAAAACAATCCTTCTCCACCTAAAAATATATTTCCTAATCCCTTTACAGTTTCAATCTCATATGAAACTGTGCTTTCGAAACCAACAACATTTCCAGTATCCACCTTTAACACTTCACCTGGTGCCAAAATTCTTTCTACTGGATCGCCATCTACTTCCAAAAACAACATTCCATTTCCTTTTGCTTTTTGTAAAACGAATCCTTCTCCACCAAATAAACCTGCAGAAAATTTCTTTGTAAATGCAATACTCATATCTACACCTGGCTCAGCACATAAAAATGCACTTTTTTGTACTGTAAACCCATTATTTTCTCCTACATTAACTGATACGATATCACCTGGTACAGTAGTTGCAAAAGCCACTTTTGCTCCATCAACATTTGCAGTATATGTATTCATAAAAATAGATTCTCCAGTAAACATTCTGCCAAGACTTTTCATTACTCCCCCTCTAGCATTTGTTTTCATATTAATTCCATCTGTTTGCCAAGTCATTCCACCTCTTTGTGAATAAATAGATTCTCCTCTGTTTAAAGTAAATTCCACAGCTGGCACAGTTTTTCCAATAATTTCATATCTCATAACTTCATCTCCTTTTTATAATTTATTATATGCATTTATCTCTTAAGCAGAATAATACACTTTTAATATTACATCAAAAAAAAATTTAAGACAAGATTTCATAAAAAATCTTGTCTATTTTACTCCATTTCAAACTTCCACAAACTCAAATGTCCTTTTGCCTCAATAGGTTCATCGAAAACCTCAATATCTTCCATTTGCCAGCCATAGTTCTCCTTAAAAGTACTATCTGTATATATATCCTTATTTTCCTTCAAAAGCTCCAACTTAAACTCTGGAGACATTTTCACGCAATCAACCAACTTAGCTTTTCCCAATATTTTACCTTTCGGCATATCTTTGGGGATATATTTTTGTAATCTTTTCATCGCCTCTTTATCAATTCCTTGTCCAGCATGAATAAAGAGCTCTCCTCTATAATTTGTTTTCCAACTTCTAAATTCAAATCTTTTATAACCAAGCATTATCAAACTAGCCCATGGTTGCTTTATTGTTAATACCTTCATATTTCCACTCCTTTGCTTTAGAATTGTATTGTCAAAAATTTAACTATACAATCCTGCTAAACATCTCTTTTCTTATCATTTGTTATATCACCATTTCCACTCACAGGAACTTCATCTCCTAAATAAGTAGGCTTTGGCTTAAATATACATTTAACAAAATCCTTATCTCTTGCCAATATTTCTCTTATTTCTCTATATGTTGCCCCAACATATTGTCTTGGATCAGAGCATACTCCATATGCATCTAATCCCAACTTTTTTGCATCATACAAAGCTCTATACATATGATAATTTTGTGTTACAATTACTACCTTTTTAGCCTTAAAAATCTCTTTTGCTCTATACATAGTTTCATAAGTAGAAAATCCAGCATGATCCATAAAAATATCTTCTGATGGTATCCCTTTTTCAATAGCATAATTCTTCATAAGATTTACCTCATCATAATCTTCTCTTCCATGATCACCACTCATTATAATTTTACTAGACACATTATTTTTGTATAGATTAATACCTTCTAATAATCTATCCTCTAACATTGGACTTGGTTTATCTCCCCATACTCCCGCACCTAATATAATTATGCAATCTACATCAGATAAATCTTTATACTCTTGATTTTTTATAATTCTATTTTTAGTAGACTGTTTAACATAAAAATTTATTCCAAAAATAAATATGATAATTATAGCTATTCCAATTAACAAACACTTTAATGCCATTTTCATAGTTTGTCTCCCCTTAATTATTAATTATTTTTCGCGATTACATGAAATATATGCCAATGTTTTAGTTCACCTAATCCTGTTTTCTTGTCAACTTCAACTTCTTTAAAATTTAAAATATCAAAATTCTTAAACAATTCACATACTTGATTTTTTGAAAAGAATGTCATTTGTGGTCTAGTTTTATTCCAAGTATCATTAACTCCGAAAAAATTTCCAACAAAGTATCCATCTTTTTCCAAGTTCATTTTAATTTCGTTCCATAAATCTTCAAATTTTTCTTTATTGCAAAATGATAAAGAGTAATTTGCTACAATTAATTTTGATTTTTTCAACTTTATTTTTTCAAAGCTTTGTTGTTCAAACTTAAAATGTTGTAGTTCATTTGTTGTCAATCTTTTTGTTATTCTTGATTCAACATTTTCTCTATCAATTGCCAGAACATTCCACCCATTTTTTATCAAATATACTGTATCATTTCCAGCTCCACATCCTAAATCAATTGCATTTGTTGGGTTGCATTTTATTTTTTCAATAAAATATTTAACAAATGTTCTAGGTACATCCGCTTCGGTTACATCATAATATTTTTCTATACTTTTCATATTGCTCTCCCCAAGAAATTTATTTAATATCACTCATTATAAAAAAAATTTTTCACCTACTCACTTTTCTTCAACCAATCCATCAAAACTTCAAATTCTTCATAATGATTTCTAAAAAATTCTCCTTCATCATTCATTTTCTTTATTTCATCAATTGAAAACCAGCCAACTTTTTCAACTTCTTCCTCTTGTAATTTTAGTTTTTCAATATTATCAACATCCATTTTTATATAATAATCATCCCAAAAAACTCTTTCTTTTTCAGACCTTCCACCATAGTATTTTACTAATTTTTCTGGATTTAAATCCACTCCAATCTCTTCTTTTACTTCTGTTAATATTCCCTGAATACTATCTTCTCCAGATTTTGGATGTCCACCTGTAGTTGCCCATAATCCATTTTTTCTTGCACTTCTTTTTTGTAATAAAAACTCTCCTTTAGAGTTTTGTATGTAAATAAGTACCACTACTATATATGAGCCTTCAGGTACTGACTCGCCTTTGTATATTGTTTTTCCTATTAAATTTCTATTTTTATCATATAAATCTCGTTTTTCCATAGTTTTATCCTCTCTTTTATAATTTATAAATCTACCTCAAATAACACATTTGACTTTTCATTTTCTCCAATTTTTTCCACAAAAACTTTGGTAACTATGGTTTTAAACTCATCATTCATTTCAAATTCGATCTGATCATTTTCCGTAGTTCCAAGGGTTACATGAGGTATATATTCAAAACTCATTTTTTGATTTAATACTTTTTCATATATTTCATTATGCAGTATCTTTATTTCTTTCACGCCTGACACAACATTTAAAAATATATAGTTAGTCTTAATATTTTCATCTTTATGTAATGACACACCTGACATCACAATTTCAAATGGTTTCACGGATTTTAAAGCCTGCATTAATCTGTCTTTTAGCTCTTCATTAGACATAGAGCTTTCAAACGGAAATGCTAAAGTTATATGTGGTGGCAATATTTTATACAATTCATCATACTGTTTTCTAATATTTTCAATTTTTTCTATATTCGTAAATTGAGGAAATATTAAAATATCCCTTTTCCCTTTGTTTATATACTTCATATTTTCCCTCCTTTCTTTGATGATTGTATTATATCAAATCATATTAATTTTTACAATTTTAAAGAGTAAAAGATTATAAGACATTTTCACATACAAATCATAATATTGTACATAGTTAAAAATACAAAAGAACTATGTTATTAAACATAGTTCTTCTGTATTTTTAATTTTCTCCTTCTATTAAATACAAATTATTATTATCCATTAAAATTTCTATTGGTTCATTATAAATAATACTTACTTTATTTAAATATTCAATGAATGGATTTACTCCTTTTATTGAATTTTCAACTATTTTTTGAATATTTTTATCATTTCTTTTTTCATTTAATTTTTTTATTTTATTTCCCGAATTAATAAAAAACTCATCAACTTGACCTTTAGAAATAAAGGGTATTTTAGATATTAATTCTCCAGTTTCTTTACTAGCATTTGCTAAACCTTTAGTAAGTATAGTTTGTATAGATTTTTCTGTACTGCTTTCAATTTCATTATAACATTTAGTATATAATTCTCTATAATTAAACTCATATTCACTAATTTTTTCTTTTATTTCATTGATATAATTCTTATTAAAGTTTTCTAATAACATCACTTCAAGAAATGATGAAAATGAATATAAATATAACGCTAATTGATATTCCGTTAAATTTTCGCCTAACTTTTTAATTTTTGATTTAATTTCTTGATCACTATGCATTAATTCCTTTTTTGATAGCATAGTTTGAATTAAATCTCTATATAATAAAATGCTTTGTTCTGAGTTTCTTTTAATGTCTTGTACTAATATATGTTTGTTATTTTTATATTTCTCATTATCACAATTAAACTTATAATTATTTAATACATCTATTAGTGTATTTAAATTTCCTCTTATCTTTGCTTTTTCCTTTGCCTTAACAAAGTCTAACATTTCTTGCTGTATACTTTTAATCTCATCCAATTTATTTTCAATTGTCATTAATGCCACAGACATAAATATCATTGTCGGATCACATTGCAAAGGTTCCATTATAGCTTGACCTCCTCCAACACTACCGTCAGCTGCTTTCAAAGATCCTATATATCCACCTTTAGATTCAAACATTTCCATCCCCTTAGTATTTACTCTATAAATACCGCTCTTTCCGGTTTTTTCACCTAATTTTTGCATTGCAGATATCACTGGTTCTGAAGCAACTCCTAATGCTGCCAGATTTTTTATTGAATATTTTTCATATTTTACTTTTTTTAGAGACATTTCAGTTATTGTTGGTAAAAATTGAACTTCCATTATTTCATTTGACATATTTTTTCTTGATTCTTTTTCATCCATTCTAATTATTTCCTTTCTAATTTATATATTCATATAATTTCTTTCTGTCTTGCAATTCCTCATAATCTGCATTTTCAAAATTTATTGATATTATTTGTTAATCTTTGAAATTTTTAATATAGATAAATAATTTTCTCTACTTATCCTTTCCATAAAGCTCTTCTTAACTATAAAATAATTATACTCTCTTTTATTATTGCAATCAAGTTTTTTCAAAATCATGAAAAAGCTTTTATTTTTTATAAAGTATTTTCAAATATTTTTATTTAAATTTTCTAAAAATAGTAAAAATATAAAAAGCACGAAATTTTTACTCCACTCACAAATTCTTAACCTCAAAAAAACAAAAAAGACCTCGCAATTTCTGCTCAGTCTTTCTTGTTTGATAACCGCTTGTCCGCGGTCATCAGGAGGTTAATTAGCTTCTACTTGTCCGTAGTTGCTTAATTCACCAATGGATTTACGCAGGATCGATTTCTGCCAGTCTGCCAATGTCCTGGCCATCACTGGTGCAGACAATGTATTCTCCGTAGGACTTTTCAGTCTTGGTGAGAATATTTGCGTCTGGCGATCCGTCCTCCTTTGTCCCGTACAGAACCCAGTATGCTTCTCCCGGATATCCGGTGGAAACACCCCAGTCAGTCTGAATGGACCAACTACCGTCTGCGTTCTTGCGGGTGCGTGCTCCCTGCAGGAAGTCAGGAACAGTTTCCGAAACGGCCTGAGCCTTCATGATAGTTGCCTTCTTGTAGAAGACCCCATCCTTTTCGATCAGGTTCGTATCGGCATTGCCGATTACCCAGCAGTTCCAGCCACTCGAAGTCTTTTCAGACTTTTCATAGCCGATAACTGCACCGAACGGTGCTACCTCGCGTCCTTCGACGCAATCGAGCTCGATGCCCTCAGTTGTTACACTGATTGCCGACTTCAGAAACTCCGGGATATCGTTGTAAGAGCGAACTCTCACAGCATCCTTCCGCTGTCCTGCTTCCTTGTGAATAAAGATTGTGCTAGCCATAATTTTGGCCCTCCTAAATAATTATTTGCGTATTTCTTATACTATTGTCTTTCTGATATAGAAAATTTACCCTGATTGGGATTATCGAAGACTCAATAAGAATATACACATCTAGCTTCTCGCTAGTGTACTTTATATTATACCACTTTATGTTTACTTTGTCAAATTATTTTTTGGCATTATACAAAGCTTCACTCATTATATGGTTTTCAAATCTATAATGTTTATTACACAAACCTGTTAATCTAGGTCTATGTGTCACAATTACATAGGTTTTATCGCTTAAATACTTTTCAATCATATTTGTAATTTTTTCTTCTGAAACACTATCCAAATTAGATGTTGGTTCATCAAAAAAATACAAATCCTTGTCAATTAAAATACCTCTTATTAAATTTAACCTTTGCTTTTGACCAGCAGAAAGTTTAACTCCTTTTTCTCCTACTACTGTTTCTAATCGATTTTCTAAATTTAAAAACCATTCTGTTAAACCTGCATCTTCAAACAATTCTAATATTTTACTTTCTTTTATATCTTTACCTAAACATAAATTTTCTCTTATAGTCGTATCAAATAAATCAACCTCTTGTGAAACAAATACTAAATCTAAACGAGTATTTTTTACTTCTTTCCCATCAATTAATAACTCTCCTTCTGTCAAATCATATAATCCAGATAAAATGTTCATTGCTGTTGTTTTTCCTTGTCCAGATTCTCCTGTTATACTTATTTTTTCACCCTTTTTTATTTTAAAATTAGGAATTGTTATTGGTACAGAATTTTTATTATATTTAAATCTACATTTTTTTAGCTCTATTTCATTAAAATCTTTTACTACATTTAATTCATTTAATTTGCCAATTTTTTCATCAAGTTGCTTTTTAGCAGTATTAAAGGTTACTAATGAATCTATCATATAAACAATTGAATTTATATCTCCATCCAAATTACCTAGTAAACTAAAGTAAAATAATAAATATGGAAGTGCATCTCCACCATTTTTTGTCATAATTAAAGAGCTTACCAAAACAACAATATAAACAGAACTCATTAATAAATGAAATACTAAATTTGTGTCAGCTTTTTTCCTTTCGCTTTTTTTACCAATAGAAATATATTCATCGTTCTTTTTTGATAAACTATCTATGCAATATTTTCTAATATTTAATTTTTTTACAGTTATGATATTTTGTACAAAATCTATAAAAGTAGACATTGCTTCAGACTTTTTAGCTCTTGTTTCCTTTTCATATTTTTGTCTATTTTTTATCATTTTATATTTGCAAATAATTGCTATTAAAATTAAAAACAATGATATGATGCCTGTCCAAACAGACTGTCTACATGCCATTATTAAAAATGTTATAATTCCTATAATAAAACTAATTATAGAATTTATTATAAACCACATAATATCTAAAAATCCATTTGAAACATCAAATATTAAATTTTGCATATATCCAGTATGTACATCTGACAATTTTTTTGAACTCATTTTTTCTATTTTAGAAAAATAATATTCCAATATGCTTGACCTTGTCTTTATGTCACTAAACATCGTAAAATATGAAATACACCAATTTACTCCCCACATTATTAAATCTGTTGCGGCAATACTTAATAATAAATACAGTATTTTTTTCTCATTTAATGGACTAGTTGCAAATACTGCTAAAAATACAGATTGCCCAGATTGTGCCACTGAAAATATAATTCCTAATATGAATAATAATAAATACATTCTTTTATTTACTATTTTTAATAATTCTCGCATAACATCCCCCTTTGATATTTCGTTAGTTATATTATAGCTATAAAGTTTTATATTTTCAATGTCAATTTTACTTGCCTAGAATTTTGAAAACGTTTCGTTCCAAACAGCCAATCTACGCTGATTAGATTTTGATGTATTCTAATATATGAAATGTAAGTGAGAAGAAACAAAGTAACCGTAATGTCACTTTGTTCTTTTGAATATAAAAACGATGTAAAAATTTAAATAACTTTTTTACATCGTCCTTATATTTATAGTCTTATTCTATTTTCCTCAAATATTCATCATAATTTCCAACATAAGAAAAAAATCTTTTTTCTTTTACTTCCACAATTCTTTCTGCCAAGTTATTTATAAAATATCTGTCATGCGAAACAAATAGTACTGTTCCTGAATATTCCTTTATTGCTTCTTCTAACAATTCTCTTGTTTCAATATCAATATGATTTGTTGGTTCATCCAATATTAAAAAATTAATGTTTTGTTTTAGCAATTTTGCAAGTATCAATCTAACCTTTTCTCCTCCAGATAAACTACTTACCTTCTTGAACACATCATTTCCTCTAAACATATATTTTGCTAAACTTGTTCTTATTTCAGTTTCATTTCGATTATCAAATTGTTCAAAAAAATTTAATATTGTTTGATTATCATCTTCAAAATTTATTTCTTGTGGAATATATCCAATATTTACTGACTGACCTATTTTTATTTCACCAGTATATTCACAATCTTCATTCATAATGATCTTTAATAATGTACTTTTTCCTGTTCCATTTTTTCCTATTAGCGCAATTTTTTTACCATAGTGTATTTGCAAATTTGCATTTTCAAATATATTTTTGCTTTCAAAATTTTTATTCAAATTATTTATTATAACAACATCTTTTCCAGATCTTGAATCAATATTTAATTTAAAATTAAGTAATGTTTTTTGCTCTAAATCAACTTGTGGAAGTTGCTCTATTTTTGCTAATTTTTTTCTATGCTTTTTGCTCTCTTAAAGAACATTTCATTTTTAGCAAGCTCTCCAAATTTTCTTAAAGTTTTTATAGACTCTTTCATCTTTTTAATCATTTTCTGCTGATTTTTATAATTTTCAAATTCCGCAAGAGTTCTTTTTTCGTCTTCTTTTAGAAAATATGAGTAATTTCCAAAATATATTTTTTCTTTTCCGTTTTCCAATAAAATTGTTTTGGTAGCAATTTTATCTAAAAAATATCTATCATGCGAAACCATTAATATAGTTCCTTTATATTCTTTTAAAAATTTTTCTAACCATTCTAATTTTTCCATATCTAGGTGATTTGTTGGCTCATCTAACAAAAGTATACTTGGCTCCTTTAATAACAATGCACCTAAATTTACTATAGTTTTTTCTCCTCCACTTAAATCATTATAATTTTGATTTAACATTTTTTCATTTATTTGTAATCCAGAGCATATTTTATTAAATTTTTCTTGAATATCATAGCCTCCCATTTGTATATATTTTTGTTGTACATTTCCATATTTTTGTAGTAATTCACTCATTTTTTTGTCATCTTTTTCATAAGACATCTCATTTTCTAATTTTTTTAATTTTGTTTCTAATTCAAAAAAATGTTCAAAACTCCTTTGTAGAAAAGTGTATACATTTGGATTTGTTTCTTCATATTCATAAATTTGTCTCAGCATACCTATTGTAGCATTTTTCCTAATATTTATTGTTCCAGCACTTATATTTTCTTGTTTCATTATAATTTTTAAAACTGTGCTTTTTCCTGCTCCATTGCAACCTATTATTGCTACTCTTTCACCTGTTTTTAGTGTTAAATTCATTCCATTTAACACATTTTTTAATCCGTAATTTTTTATTATATTATTTAATTCTATTTCTATCATAATTATATCTCCTTATATGTGTATTTTTATAACGAGATATAATGCCATATATCAACTATTACAACAACTATATTTAATATATAGCTTTATCTCGTTGTAATAGTTACACAGCCGAAGCCCCTATATTTTATTTTACTCCTTAGCTCTTTTTCTCTATTCATTTTTTTTGCTCTCCTTTTTAATATTATGGTTATATAATAAGCTATTTTTTCTAGTTTGTCAATTCAGCTCTTTAATACCCTTGCATAAATATTTCATTGTACATATTCTAACATAGCAGCACCAATTATTCCAGAATCATTTTTATATTTTGCTATTCTTTTTATTTTCAATATATCTAACCCTGCTCTCACATATTTATTTTTCATAAAACATCTCCAAACAGTTCCATTCAAATAATTTTCAAGCATTAATAGCTCTATTCCCTTATCAATTCCTATATATTCCTCTGCAAACCAAGGTGATTTTTTTTCTAAATTGTATCCATCCTTAAACCCATATTTTCCCCATAATTTTGGAAAATTATTGTAATAATATTCCATTGCTTTTATACTTTCATTTGGTGTAAAAATAATTGAACCTATTGCACCACAAGGAGATACAGTACCATCATTCATTTTATTTAAATTAGCATCACTTGGTTTAGCTCCAAATTCACAATATCCTCTTGGAGATAAACATGAAGTTAATCCCCATGAATTTTCGTTATATGTTTTAAAATTATTCATATTATTTATGCAATATTGTCTATTTGCTTTAGTAGCTTTTATAGAATTTTCAAACCAATCAGTTTGATTTTCATCTTTTAAATTTCTAAAATCTATCCAAGCGTGTGAAAACTGATATGGAAATAATGTTCCACAATATGTATATATTATATCTTTAATATCGCAATAATCAGCTTTTTTCCTTTGGAATGTATAATACATACTTTTGTCTATAGGAAATGTTGGAGAGCTTACTCCCAAAACATATAAAATTAATTGCTCTGCATACATATCCCAATGTCCCCAAAATCCAATTTCAGGTTTATACCCCATATAAAAATAATTATTTTTTTCGTTTCTATACCACTGCCAATTTATTTTTTTATACAAAATTTCAGCCTTTTTCTTCACATCTTTTCCAAAATATTCACCAACAGTCAAAGCTCCACATATGAATATAGCTGTATCTATTATAGATACTTCACAGTCCCATTCTCTTTTACCATTTTCCATATTTACAAAATGATAAAAAAAGCCGTTTATTCCTTCAACATTATTAATAAATGTATCTAAAGTCCCAACTGCTTTATTATATGCACTTTTATATGAAATCCATTTGTGTTTTACTCCTATAACCAATGCTGCTAATCCGTAACCAACAGATGCTATACTTGAAATATTATCTGCCAATATTGTTTTATCTCTAATGAGACCATATCCCTCACTTTTCGTGTTATCATTTACTTCATTAATAAAGAATTTATAACAAGCTTTTAGTTCCTTTCTTACAATTTTTTTACCATAACATTTCAATATCCTCATTTACACCACGATCCCTTTATTTAATTATATTTTCATTTTTTATAATAATCAATGGAAATAACTGGAAACCACTTTTACCTTTTAAGTTATTGATTTTCTTAAATTTTGCTTGTATAATTTTAGAAAAAGCGTGAAAAGGAACTTTATATAATACAAATCTCTAAAAGGCTTAAAATTGAATTCTGGAAATAGATCAAAAATTAATTTAAACAAATTTGACTAATTCCATTAATTTCAAATATGTCCCAATTTCCCAAAAATGGGAAAAGAGAACCGTCCCCTTTTCCCAGGAAGAAGGTTATATTATTATGAAATTACGAACACCTACATATTTTAATGAATTTCATTGCATTGCAGACAAATGTAAAGATTGTTGTTGCATTGGTTGGGAAATTGATATAGATAAAAAATCTGCTGATTTTTATAAAAATGTATCTGGTGAATTTGGAGAAAAATTGAGAAAAAGTATTGATTTTGGTTCACCTAGCCATTTTGCTTTAAATGATAAAAATCGATGTCCTCTTTTAAATAACAAAAATCTTTGTGAAGTTTATATACAATTAGGTGAAGACAAAATGTGTGATATATGTACAGAACACCCACGATATTATGAGTGGTTTAATAATTTAAAAGAAGGTGGAATTGGATTGTGTTGTGAAGAAGCTGGACGAATAATTTTGTCACAAAAACAACCTTTTACAACAACAGAAAAAGAAATTCCTTTTGAAGATGCAGATACTTATGATATGGAATTATTTAACTATCTTTTAAACTGCAGATCAAAAATAATCTCACATATTGAAAATACTGAAAAAATTTTCAACCTAAAGATTCGCAATATATTATGGTATGCTTATACAATTCAATTAGATATTGATAATGATATGCTAGATGATGAAGAAATTTTTGATATAATAGATTACGAAAAAACAGATATAACACCAATTCTAAATTTTTACACAACACTAGATCCACTTAATCCAGATTGGATACCTTATTTAAAACATAGTATTTTAATATATAATAATTCACAAAACTCTCTACATGATTTTGAAAAACAAAATCCACAACTTAATAATTACTTACAAAATATAGCAATATACTTTATTTGGAGATATTTTTTAAAAGCTACATTTGATAAAGATGTACTTTCAAAAGTAGAATTTATGGCAATAAGTATAGCTCTAATAAAAATTTTATTCTTTTGCCAATGGTTAGAGAGCAAAACATTAACACTTGAAGACTGCACAGAAATAGTAAAAAACTTTTCAAAAGAAATAGAATATAGTGAAGATAATTTACAAAAGATTGAAGATATCTTCTATGATTCAACAGATTTTTCTATAAATAATATAATTGGAATATTTTAAAAATATAATGATATAAAAATTTTAGTACTAATATAAAATATAGAAAATGACTTTCAAAATATTCCACAATTTACGTATATTTTTTAATTAATAATACTAAATATAAAAAGATATTCGAGTTATTCTTTCAACTCGAATATCTTTTTAATAATTTATTATTGTCTATTTTCAAGACTCTTTACACTTTTCAAAAATATAATCACTCACAAACTTCTCAATAATTCTTAGCCTTTTCTCTGACACATCATCCTTCAAATGATATCTTTTTAAAGTATCTATAACATAATTTTTCTCGTTAATAATTTGAAAAGTTTCTTTAAAATTAATATCAAAAACCATAGCCATAACTGAAATTACATTATCTATGTAATCAATTCTTTTGCCTTTTTTTCTTTTGACTAATTTCTTATTCATCACTTCATCAAATACTTCGTCTGCAACTGTAGATGAATTAACTTCTTCTTCATCACCTTTGAAAAAAATATTAGCAGACTCATATAAAATATCGGTTTTATCAGCATCTCTTATAATTTTTGCAAATAGAAGTTCTTCACTATTTAATCCTTCTTCGATTGCAAATTTATTATGATTTTTTATTGCTTTAAAAATTAAATCATCATATTTATCAGTTTTAACATAGTTTCTAATATTATTTTTCAAAATTTCTACACCATAATCACCATGGTCAAAACTTTCTAAATCCCTATATGTTTGATGAATTTTATATTGATCAAATCTACCAACATCGTGAAGCAAACCAATTATTGAAGTAATTTCAATTTGTTCTTGTGTTAAATTCAATCTTGTAGCAATATCTTTTGAAACTTCCATAACTCTAATTGAGTGATATATTTTTCTATCTATATTTTTATCTTTTGTATCAAATTGTTTTGTATAAATTTTAAATTTACTTACAGCATTATCTAAATCTATATACATATATTTTTCTCCAAATTAAATTCTATTAACACCATCTTTTATTGCAGCTTCTGAAACAGCTTTTGCTACAGCATTTTTAACTCTTGGATCAAAAGCTTGTGGTAAAATATATTCTTCATTTAGCTCATTATCACTAACAAGACCAGCAATTGCATATGCAGCAGCAATCTTCATATTTTCTGTTATTTGACTAGCTCTAACATCTAATGCACCTCTAAAAATTCCAGGGAATGCAATAACATTGTTAATTTGATTTGGAAAATCTGAACGACCTGTTCCCATTATTTTAACCCCTGCTTTTTTTGCTTCATCTGGCATAATTTCTGGAGTTGGATTAGCCATAGCAAATACAACTGGATCATTGTTCATTGTTTTAATCATTTCTGCAGTTAATACTCCAGGAGCAGAAACTCCAATAAATATATCTGCACCAACTAAAGCATCTTTTAATGTTCCTTTTGTAAAACTTCTATTTGTAACTTTTGCAATAGATTCCTTAATTGGATTTAATTTCTCTCTTCCCTCATATATTGCACCAGTTCTATCACATAAAATAACATCTTTTAAACCTAAAGTCATTAATAATTTAGCAATAGCAATACCTGCTGCACCAGCTCCATTTATAACAGCTCTACAATTTTCTATAGATTTATTCAAAATCTTCATTGAATTTATAACTGCAGCACTTGTAACAATTGCAGTTCCATGTTGATCATCGTGAAAAACTGGAATATCGCATTTTTCCTTAAGTTTTTCTTCAATCTCAAAACAACGAGGTGCAGAAATATCTTCAAGGTTGATTCCACCAAAAGATCCACTTATGTTATAAACTGTTTGAACAAATTCGTCTACATCTTTTGTTCTAACACAAATAGGAAATGCATCTACATCACCAAATTCTTTAAATAAAACACTCTT
>ULMK01047902.1_pt1 | contig 23161 bp, 24 predicted proteins | sample 1951621 | NCBI WGS metagenome assembly ULMK01 (sample SAMEA4835547, study PRJEB28245) | human gut metagenome | biome: gut microbiome; material: fecal sample | place: Denmark | collected 2008
AAAAAATTTTTTTCCCAGATCTTGATCCAACAACGCACCCGGGTGTATCAAATAAAAAACTTTTCATTTTCCTATTGACTTATTTTTAAAAAAATGATATAATTATAATGTAATAAGAAAGGAAAAGAAGATACTAAAAAATAATTTTTAAAAAGTTTTAAAAACTATTGACTTATTTAAATTATTATGTTATAATAATAATGTAATAAGAAAAGAAAAGTTGATAAAAAAAATAATTTAAAAAATTATTAAAAAGTATTGACAATTTAATCTTATTATGATATAATAAATATGTAATAAAGAAAAGATTTATTACAAAAGCCAAAAGAAAGGGAGATGATAATATGGCTGAAATCAAAAAAATGACTAAAAAGGACTTTTTCAAAGAGTTAAGAGGTATGGTTGCTGACCGTCAAGACTTAGTGGACTTTATAGACCACGAATTAGAATTATTAGATAGAAAATCTAGTAAATCAAGTGAAACTAAAACTCAAATTGAAAATAAAAGCATAATGGAAACTATCTTATCTGAACTAACTAGAATTGCTAGACCTATCACTATTAGTGAATTACAAAACGAAAGCGATATTTTAAAAGAATATTCAAATCAAAAACTATCTGCTTTACTAAAAAAATTAGTAGATAGTAATCAAGTAGTAAAAACTACTGATAAGAAAAAATCTTACTTCTCTATATAAGAGAAGTAAGCCCTATAAAAAGGGTAGACTTTGGCAACTAGTCTATAAAATAAGTTGTGTTTAATTGTTAATTGTAAAATAAGGTGTAAACCTTATTTTTTTTTTACTAAAAACTATTGACAAAAAGAGAAAAATGTGGTATAATGGGCGGCTCGGCCTCGGCGGCCTTGAGCCGATTTTACATGTAAATTGACATGTAAAGTATTTGTAAACCAAATGTCAATTGATGTAAACTTTACACTATTTCCCAAAACTCAAGTGTCAAATTAAAAAATAAAAAACTTTAAAAAAACTATTGACTTATTTTTAAAAAAATGATATAATTATATTGTAAATAAGAAAAGGAGTGATTAAAATGAACGAAACAAGAAAAGTAATTTTAAATAGTTTAGAGATATTAATGAAAGAAATGCCAGAACAAAGAGTAGGACAAATAATTTTTAATTACATTTGTAGTAATTGCCCTAATAATGACCCATTTTTCATTAGTGATAAAGATTTATTAAAAATCTTAGAAAAAACACTTGACAAATATTCTCATTAGTAGTATAATTATAATGTAAGAAAGGGAAGGTGTAAAAATGGAAAACCAAAAAGAATATATTGTTTACATTACTGAAACATTACAAAGAAAGGTTAAAGTAAAAGCAGATAACTTAACAGATGCCGAAGAAAAAGTACAAGAAATGTATTCAAAAGAAGAAATCACACTTGATTATAATGATTATTTACAAGTTGAGTTTGACGCAAGAAATATTTAAAAAAAATAAAAAAAAGTATTGACAAATAAATAAAAAAATGATATAATAATAATGTAATAAATAAGGAAAGTCAAAAAAAAGTGATTTAAAAAAAATCAAAAAAATATTAAAAAAGTATTGACAAAACAAATTATTTATTATATAATATATATGTAAGATAAAGAAAAAAGAAAATCTTACAAAAAAAAATAGTTAAAGTGGTAGCCCCACAAAGAAAGGAATTGATAACTATGGAAAACAAAAAAATGACTAAAAAAGATTACTTCAACGAATTACTAAAAATTGAAGCAGTTGCTTCAAATGAAAGTCTAGTAGACTTTATTAATCACGAATTAGAATTACTTGATAGAAAATCTAGTAAATCTACTTTAAGCAAAACACAAGTAGAAAACAATAGTATTAAAGACATAATTATAAATGTTCTTCAAGAAAGTGCAAAACCTATGACAATTACTGAAATTCAATTAGTAAATGAAGATTTAAAAGAATTGTCAAATCAAAAAATCAGTGCTTTACTAAAACAACTTGTTGATACCGACCTTGTTGAAAGAATTGTTGACAAGAAAAAAACATATTTTCAAATCAAAAGTGTCTAATTGACACTTTTTTCTTTTGTCTATAAACTTTACATTTATTTTACTTTACACTTGACATGTAAATTTACGCGGACCGCTATCGCTCGCAAGCGTCCGAAAATTTTATTATACCACACTTTTGAGTTTTTGTCAATAGAAAAATAAAAAATTTTTTAAAAAATTTTTTTCCTAAAACCTTGACTTATTTTTGCTATTATGATATAATTATAATGTAAGAAAGGAAAGGGATAAAAATGAAAAAAAATATTTATACAATGGATTGGATTGACATTTGCATTAGTGCTGATTTATCTTTGGAGGACAAGATTTATTTGTTGAATTTTCTTTTTGAAAAAAGATAATTTTTACAAAAAACCTATTGACAAAATAAGTATAGTATGATATAATTATAATGTAATAAAGAAAGGGTGATTTAAATGAAAGATTACAAAGTAAACGGAAAAGTTATTGAAATGACTTTGGAAAGTGGAAAAGTCGTAAAATGTTCTACTGACTGGGCTCATAAATCAATGAAAGCACTTGGTACTGATATGGAAGATGTACTTCTTATGTGGCTAGAAGATAATGATTACTTAGAAAATGAAGAACAAGAAGAACTTAATAGCAAAGCAAAAGCAAATAAAGTTAAAATAACTGCAACAAGTGAAAAAAAGGTAGTTAAAAAAACACCAAAAGAAAGAGTGCAAAAGGAAAACCCTACAAAAGAATTGATTATTGCAATAATAGCAAAAGCACTTGAAAACCTTGATATTAAAGACTTAACAATAGAAAATAAAGCAAAACTAATCACTTTTAGCCTAAATAATGAAGATTTTAAAGTAGATTTAGTGCAAAAACGCAAGAAAAAAGAAGAAAAATAGAAAAAATCTTCTTTTTTTTATAAAAAACACTTGACAAAAAGCGGAAAAGGGTGTAAAATCGGCGCGACAATGGTCGAACTGCGCCGAATTTTTAAAAAGTCAAGCCTTTTTTGAAAATTTTTTTCAATTTTACACTTATTTTACATTTTCTCCATTTTCCCATAACTGAGCTGGTCCAGAATAAAACCTCCATATGGCTTCTAAATATAATGAAAGGCGCGAGCGCGGTCGTGGCGCTCCGTCCCCTTGTAAACGCGACCATATGGGGATTTTTCTTGTTGAAAGTGACCTGACCGCTTTCCGCAATCTTTTTCCTAAAACTAAGCGTTTTGCTTGACAAAAATAATAATATATGATATAATATAAAAAAACGGCTTTTTTAAGACCGGATGACCGATTGCCGCACAATTATATGCTTGACTTTTATAAATATTTATATTATATAATAATAATAATACTCTCCCATTATAATTATATCATATTTTTAAATAAAAATCAATAGAAGCAAAATATGCCACGAATTTTTAAATAAAAAAACAAGGATGATAAAATATTCATCCCTATATATAAGTTTAGATTTGATGCTAAATCAATAGCAAAATAAAATAATAAATGAGGATAACGATAATGATGCGAAGGATATATGGTATAGATGGCGGTCGGCCACCACCAATACACTATTTACACTATTCATACCATCTTTACTATTTACACTATTACACCTGATCCCATTCTAATAACTCAGGTTTCTTTTCTATATATGTCCCCTTTAATACCTTACTACCAATCTTTTCTTCTAACTCATTTTTAAACGCCATAAAACCAGCTGCATTTAAATGTTTCATCTCTACCAGAGTATCATAAGCTTCTTCTTTACTCAATTCCCCTCTTTCAACCATTTCAGCAACCATAACTTCTTTTTCAGCATCTGTACTAAAATATTTATTCATTAAATCTTTTTTAATTTTCTCTTCTTCTTCATTAAATAATTCTAATAACTTAGTTCCATCTTGCATATCAGTAGCTTTAACCCATATATAATGACAATTCCCTAACTTACCATTAGATTGAAAAGGCTTCCCATATAATTCATTGCGGGCTGCAATTGTATAATTATAAGTAGTGCCCTCTGCAATAGTTAGTTCATTCTTATGTTTATTATATATCTTAAAAGCAACATTACTACAAGTATCTAAACCACTTTCATTCCATTCTTCATCAAAAGCATTAAACACAATTTCTTTAGACCTCTTTCCCTCTTTACTATATTCTTCTTCTTTTATATTTTTTATATTTACTCCACCATAAACTTCTTCATAATCTGCATAATCTTTTAATTCTTCTAATTTATCTTTTTTCTTTACTCTATAACTTCCATAAGATAAACCAAATCATTGAGCAATTTCTTTAGAACTCATTTTACCTAATTTTAATTTCATAATCTCATCTCCATTTTTATATAAAAATACTATAAGTAAAATTAACAACTTTAGACCTTTTGTTAATAAAAAAGTTGTTAACTTTATATAAACGGGTAATTATATAGGTATTCATATAAAGTTAACAACTTTTAATATAGGTGCGGAAATCCTACCCTTAAAGAAAATTACCCTAGCCCCTAAAATTTTTAGATATACCCCCAATAAAATTATTAGCCCCTATTAACATAGAGTTAATAACTTTTATATAGTCAATTCATCCCTTCGGGCTGAATTTCCACTCGCTTCGCTCGTTCGGTCAGTAATAAATTAATATCGTTTTTTCGTTTTCTTTTAAGAAAGAACCGTTTCTTTTAAAGCCTCTCTTTTTTAGGTAATGCGGCAATTCTTACTCTAAGGCATCTAAATCTAGATCTATATCGCCAGCACCCTTCGCTAAATATAATTTAATAGCATTTTCAATAAAAATTGTTCGTTCTTCTTCATTTTTCTTATCTAAAATCATTAACCATAAAGGATAAATTATAGGACTTCTATACCCTAATAAATATAATAATAATTGTAAATCAACATTAATTTTCATAATATCCTCCTTACCAATAAAAGAAACGATTTTATTTCACACGGTAAAAATCGTTTCTGCTTATTTTATATAGTCTATTGCAATAACTCTTAAATCATTTTCATCTGTTATATAGCGGATATGTCTACCATTAGCCGCTACTAAGATATATTCAGGTGCGGAAAACTCTACTCTATAAATTTCTTTATCGCATATAACAATATCGTTTGTAAAAATCTTTTTACCTTTACTATCATACATTTTAGTTCAGATTGAAACGGAGTCTTCATCTACTATATATGCCTTACCTTTTTCAATAATTACATTATCCGCAATTAAATAACCATATACTCATTTATCTTTCATTTCACAATACCCGCGGAATTCATATTTTTGTTTCATAGTTGTTCTACCCTCCTTTTGTTATTTATATAAGTTAAAAGGAGTTATTTTGAAGCTTTAGGTTTTCTTTTTTCTACTAAATCAAGTTTAAATTCTTTATCTCCGATTTTAAAAGTAATAAGTTTAGTTTCATTTTCAATAACTATATCAGTAGCACCTTCTAATCCTTTTAGAGCCTCTGCAAGGTGGTCAATAGCTGCTTTTTTTGTAGGATTTTCTTTTTTAACAACTTCTCTTTTCTTTCTTTCTTTTGCTCCATCTGTTGCTTTAATTCCTACTTTATATTTTTTAGCCTCTCCATTCAACTCCTCTTGTTCATCGTTTATTAAATATTCTTCATCTTCTAACCAAGTTAATACTGCATCTTCCATATCAAGGTCTAATTTCTCCATCATTCTTTCAATATAACTAGTCATAACCTTTACAACTTTACCATTTTCAAGAGTGATTTCAATAACTTTTCCTTTAACAACATATTCTTTCATTTTCAATTCCTCCATTTCTTTTTTATATATTTTTTATTTTTTACATATTAATTATAACATTTTTTTTTATTTTTGTCAATAGTACAGCTTAAATTTTTTAAAATTTGTTGCGGCAGTAACCGTTTAAAGATCTTTAGGTTCAGATCTTAATTAAATAAAAGGTGAAGCACTTTAGCACCTCACCTTTTTATATATTAACTTACTATTCAGCATCAACTGAGAAGTAAGATTTCTTTTTGTCTTGTGTTTTAACAACTCTGTTTGTATCAACTAATTTCTTTAATAGAGCAGATAATTTTTGATTTGAATATTCAGCCATTTCTGCGTCAGCTTGTAATTCACTTACGGTTACTGGCTTAGCAATTCTTACTAATGCTTCATAAACCTTTTCAACAATAACTTCATTTTCTTTTTGAGCCTTAGTTTTTACATTTGACTTCTTTGATAGTAATTCAACTTGCTTATCAATGAAATCTACTAGTTCATTTTCATTTTCTACTCCTGCTGTTAATACAACCTTTCTTAATTCATTAAAATAATCTTTCTTTGTCATTCTTTCCATAATATTCACCTCTAACCTTTCTTTTTTTATATGGATTTTATATAAACATTGCGGGGAAGCTACTGTGTAGCACATTACCCCCAACAATGTAACCTAATTAGATACAACTCTTTCGCTTTATAAGACCTTGCGGAAACCGCTTGGAAGAAACTTTATCAGCCTCGTCACCTTATTTATTAGGTAAGTTGCGTTAACAGTTTTACTTTCTTTATCTATATTCAAATAAATTAAGACATTGCTAATGGATTTGAACCATTTTATTAAGTTTTGCAGACTTTTTTTTACCAAATAACTTTGCTGTAAATGTCTTATTTATTTATTACATATATATTATATTATATTTTTTTATTTTTATCAAATTAAGTTTTTGGATTGCTTTATTTTTCTCTGTTGAGATGGTCTTCTACTTACATATTACACTTCCACCTTTGTAATCTAGCCAATTTTTACTTTTTTTTCTTTTTACATATATATTATATTATAATTTTTTAAAATTTTCAAATAACATTTTGAAATGCCGTTCAACTGTTCTCAGGCTGCCTTATCGCCCCATATGCATCCATATGACTCCAGTTACCGCTCCCAATGGTCTTTGGGTGGCTACTCTGTCATATTTCCTCTTTAAGAGTACTCAATTCCATTTCACTCCAGACTGGTAAGTTAGGTGTTCCACCACGCCCGCACGACCGGTATATGAAGAACAGCATTTCCTTTTTTATTAAAGAGTATCAGTATAATTTAATTTTCTTTTCTCTGTATATTTTATAAGTTTTTTTTCTATTTCAAGTAATTCTGCTCCAATAGCATCTAACTCTTTATCATTTGCTTTTACTATCTCAAGCATAATTTCATTTAATCTTTTAATTAATTTTGTTTTCATTTTTATCAACCCTTTCTTTTTTTCTTACATATATATTATATTATATTTTTTGAATTTTTTCAAAGTTTCTTTGTAGACCCGAACCATATATCTAACAGTCTATTGCCATATTCCACTTGCGGTAATTGTTGGACTTTTTTAAGATTACTTAATTTCACCTGTCATTCCGCCTCTACAGTATATGGGCTTCCTTGTAATGGAGGTAGGTATTTTTTACTTACATTTATATTTTGGTTGTGTCTATATGCACATTCCACCAATAGAATTTATATTCTATGAGAGTTTGCGACCCCCACGAAGTCCTTACGGATACTTCAACCAATTTTTATAAATACCATTAGGATAAACACTATGTCTGCATTACTCGCTACTCCCTTGCCATGGCTCATACGCACCTTTGTGTAGCAATACGGTAGAAGGAAGGCGTTCCTCCTCGCAGATCTCACCATTGTCATTGTTTACCCTAATGCTATCTATAAAAGATAGCAAATGTAATAAAGTGAGTGATTGCGGAAATGTTAAGCCTTATCCGCGTCGGCACGCCTTCTTATATTGCGTCGGTCGCTCTACGCATTGTGATTTTCATTAGTTTTAGGATTTATAAAGGGGATACCAACATCACAAGATTACCCTTTGTCCTGAGGAACACTTTCCTAGCTTTTTTGAAATGTCGCTTTCAGCCTTCCTCTTCCCTGGCTCGACATTTTATAATTGGCGATGGTGGCCATTTCCATTCCTTCGTTCACTTCAACGCCTATGACTACCAATTATTTTTATTTCTTTTTACATATATATTATATTATAATTTTTAATTTTTATCAAATGAGAACCTTAATTCCCTCTTAAAATCATAATTGCCGCCCATTTTAACGCCTTGCTACCTGTGCCACAAGGAAGGCTAAGTTCTTTTCGATAAGTTAGGTCAATGTGCTTAACGACTAGCACACTTCGCAAAAGTTCGTTATAGACTACTAGGCTTCATTCTGGACTTTCACCATACTCAAGTATCGTTCGTCTCTCTTACCGACAATTATAATTTTAAGAAAGAATTAATTTTACTATTGAATTAATTCTCTTTAAATATATTAAGTGAGGTATCCGCCCTACAAGCCTTCAACTCGGACCGCCGATACTCATTCTCTCTTTTGGCTTTGAGGCTCTTCCATACACCAAGAGATTATTAATATATTTAAAGCGAACTAGTTCGCTTGGTTATTTTCCTACTATATTCGGACTGGAACCAACAGACTAGATTATTATAACTTATAAAAGTTATCTTTTCTTTATTACATATATATTATATAATAATTTTTTTATAAAATCAATAGTTTAATTATATTTTTGGTCTTTTCGGCGGATCACTGTTTATTCCTTCATATCCGCAATTCTGCAGGTCATGACTCCTGTCCAGTTATCGTATCTTTTTGCCCTCCCGGTCGGCAAACCAGTTCCTCTGGCAACCTCTCATATGACATTTCCGCGGTTGTTCATATGTTCACTTTTAATATACTATTGATACAGCAGCACAATCTTTTAGCTCCTTCTGTTGTGCGTAGAGCTCTCTTTTCACTATCCCTTAAAGCCTGCTAGTTGCGGTTGAGATCACCTTTGCAGCCTACTACATCATCATTTATATTCCAACCTGTAGCCGCTGGTCTCATACGCTCTTACTTTTGTATTCTCAATGGTAATGCACTACTCATTAAGACAAAGCCGCTGTGATGAATTTAGGATATAACCATTTCTGCCAGTTCCCATCTCTGGCTCCCCCGAAGTGGACTTATTGCCGTAGTTTTTGATAATGGAGAACCTCTGTTTAAGCATTACCCTGTTCACTCAGTAGGTTTCACAAACTCCATTTTATATATATAATTTAGTTCAGTTAATTTTGATATAACTTCTTTTAGCCATTTGCTAACTGTTTTTCACACTATAAACTATGAACTTTTTATTACATATATATTATAATATATTTTTTATAAATAATCAAATAATTTCTTTTATGCGGTAATCGCTATTTATTTTATTACTTTTTTATTTACATATATATTATATAATATTTTTTATTATTTTTCAACTTCTTCTTTATTATAGAAGTCAATTATATATTTTGCAAGAATTTTTATATTAGGAAGAACTTGCATAGAAACATCCCACTTTTCTAATTCTTCTTCTCCACAAAATGCATCTCCAACAGAGATTTCGTATTCTCGTTTAGACCAAAAACTATACTTAATTTCATTTTTTAATTTTTCTACAAAATCATCAAAAGTAATATAGTTTTCTAATAAAACCTTAACACCTCTAGTAAATCTTACACTTCTAAATATATTAAATAATTCAATCTTTCTCTCGTTAAAATTATAATTTAAAACATACCATTCCATAATAATTTCCTCTTCTTTCAATAAACTATGCTTCAGGAGCAATATAATCATTTACATCTTCTGTGCCTTCAATTGTATCATTATGATATATTACGTGTCCATTAAAAACTAATTTGTAATATTCTGTTCCTTCTACTCCACAATTTTTGCAAACATAATCATATCCAATTTCTTCTTCATTAGATTGTGAATATCCCCATTCAAGATCTCTCTTTCCACATACTGGACATACTCCTGCACAATTAGAAATAAATTTTTTCTTTTCCATATCTATCAATTCCTTTCTTTCTTACATATATATTATATAATAATTTTAATAAAAAATCAATAGAGAAGATAGAAACTCAGGATAGCCTTTTTATTTCCTTCTCTCCTTGCGGAGACCCTGATTTATAAATCTCTATTGATGCAAATGCGGGGGTAGGCGTCTCACCTCTCCAACATACCTATATGGATTGCGTAGCCTTTTTTAATTTGTTCAGCATATTCTAAGAATTGCCGCAGGGATAACAACCCTGACGTTCCAACTTCGGTACCTCTATTTTCTTACGTCCGTTTATCTTTCGGCACCCGCATATAAATTCTATATTAATTACAGCCTAACCTGGTCGCTGCTCGGCAATACCCTTTGGCGGTGATGGTAGACACATCTGCCTATTTATTTTCCATATCTTTCTCGCCCCATTTATATACCGCAAGCTCAGTCCTCACACTATCTTTGTTACTCAATGGTAGCCGCAGATAATGTATGCATTCCCTCTTGTCCCGGTCCTATATCCCTACAATTTCATTAACCGCATTCTCTGTCATATGCCAGAACTTAATCAGCATAGAGGGTTCGGGCCCCCATGTGGATTTCTCTTTTTGAGTTGCCACAGGAATATAGATTTTATTTATATACATATATTATAACATTATTTTTTTATTTTGTCAATTAAATTATTCTTCCATCGCCATATTCTTCTTCTATACGATCGCACGCACTTCTAATGGTATTTACAGAAACGTGGTATGTAGCAATATTCATTAATTTTGCAATAGCAATAATAACATCATCTACACTACAGTCTTCATCCATCTCTATTTTTGTTTCTATATCATACATCTGGTTTCCGACAGTTCCATAATCATATTTCTTACCCTCATAAGTCATTTTTATCATTACAATTCCTCCTTAATTTTCATATTTTCTTCTAATAATTTTTCTGCAATATCTAAAATATCTTCATTAACTATACCTCTAATGTAATCTTTTTCATAATATTCATTATCAATAACTTCATCTAGTATTTTATCTGTTTCTTCATCAATTTCTTGAAGTCCCAATCCATAAGCAGTTAATGCTTTATAAATTTCATTAATCTCTGTTTGATTTAATTCTCTGTTAAGACTATCTAGTAATTCACTTGCATTAAATTTTACATTTTTCATTTTTATCACTCCTTTTCTTATTACATATATATTATATTATATTTTTTATTAAAAATCAATATTTAATTTTCTTGCTAGCTCTTGACATTCTTGCAAATGAGTTTCATAATAATTAACAGCCCAAGCAGTTGCATTATATTCTGCGGGAATGCGAAAATACATATTATTAAACTTTTCTATATCTGAACTACCATTATTAAAATCAATTTTTAATAAACTATAAACAAAGTCCCTTTCTTCATCTAAATCTTCTTCAAAAGTTTCAATATGTCCTACTTCATGAAGTAGTCCTATAATAAAACTATTATATCTTTTTCCATATTCTTTTTCTAAGAATTTTTGTACCATTTCGTCTTCTTCTTTATGTTTATTTAGAGTGATAAAGATTTTTTCTTCAGGAATGTCTACTTCAAAAACATTTCCATATCTAACTCTATAATCTGGATTAATATTCTTTATAAAATCTCTTATATGTTTCATTTTACTCATTTCTATCACTCTCCTTATTTATTACATATATATTATATAATAATTTTATTAAAAAATCAAAAAAATAGCGGTAACTGCTATTCATTATATGACATCATTGCTATTTGTAAAATTATATCTTTGTTTAAATCAAACATATTATACCTCCTCTTATAATACGGCTCTTTCTAAGATAGTATAATTATCAATAGTTCCATTAGGATACTTTACTTCAAGAGTATTAAATTCTTGAAGCCATTGAATATCAATATCCCATTCCATTGTGTCTGCTTCTTCTTGTAGGTTTTCCTTTATATTCATTAATTCCTTATTCGCTTTTTTATAACTTGTAAAAACCATATTTTCTAATTGAAGTGGGTACTGATGATCTGGTTCCCAAGTATACCCTTCTAATACATAAACTTTCTTTTTTAAAAACATATAAATCACTCCTTTTTTTCTTACATATATATTATATTATATTTTTTATAAAAAAACAACTAATCTTTTTTAATTAATTGTTTTTTTATTTCTTTTTCAATATAGTCATCAAGAGCTTCTGTATTATTAATAGGCACATACTTATATTGCGGATATCTTTGATTAAGATTTTCTTGAGCTTGTTCAATTAATTTGTCTGCTATTTTTATTGTTTGTTCTAGTGATGTTATTAATTTTCTTTTAACACTTATCATAAATCCTTTTTGTTTGCGATTATATCTTAAATAACTACGATTTTCATTGGTTTGAAGATTATAATTAAGGACATCCGCTAATCTCCATATATGATGAAATTGTTTTGGATCACAGTTCCAAAGCTTAAATTCCTCTGTTTTACTTGGATATTCATGCGTTAAAGCTCTTCTTTTTTCTTGCATCCCACCAATGATACTTTTCAAATTTACTTTTATATTTCCAAAAAGTTTATCTATAGTTTCTAAATCTCCAATTCGATAAAAACTTTGAACTGCCTCTATATAACTAAAATTGCCTTTTTTTATAACATCATTGAAAGTAATAATATCTTTATAATCTATTGTCCCATATTCAGTTTCAAATACGGCAGAAACGGGCTTACGATGAATAATATCTGAAAGAGTAGGAAGAACAATTGCTTTTGCATCAATATCACTTTTTTCATCATCTACATTATAGTTTTGAGAACCATAGAGAGCTACATAAATAACTTTATATCCTTTTTGTTCTAGTAATTGTTTGTAGTAATTTAAAACTCTTAAAATTCTTTCTCTCTTTTCTTCCATTTTTTCTCCATCTCCTTTATTATTTTTCTTATTAACCTTGTTTCACAAGAAGTAAGTCCAATATGAAAGTCTGGTGTTACTAAATAAAAGTTTTCTGTAAGATATGGATTAATATCAAAAGTATCATCATCAATAGCAATTGCTAAATCATAAGATTGAAGGTTATTTAGATAATTTAAAATTAATTTACCCCTATCTTCAAAATTATTTGGTTCTGTAATACCATCTAATTTTATACCATTATCTCTTAGTCTATTTAATATAACAGCTTGCCCATCTTTACTTAATCTCCAAGTTGAACTTAATACATAATGAAGTTCATATTTATCTTTTAATTTTCTATGTAATTTTGCTAGTGTTTTTATGTTTTTTTCATCTATTGAATATGTTCCTGCTGAAAAACCATATTTAAAATAATTTTTTTTCCAAAAATTAATATTATTTAATACTCCATCAACATCTAAAAAAATATATATCTTTTTCTTCATTTTTATCTTACCTCCCTAAAGTCTTCAAAAAGACAAGTGAATTTTTCATCTAAATTACAATTAATATGATAATGACCAAAAAACCAATGGTCAAAAGTAATTTTGTTTTTTAGCTGTTCTAACATATCTTCGCTATTATGATTGATTTTATTTTCATCTAAAAATTGTAATGTGGATAAATAAATTCTGTTTTTTTCAAATACACTTCTAGGACAACAGTGAGTTAAAACATAATCATAATGACCTGCGGGAATATCGTCTATGGTTTCTTGAGAGATAGCTTCTTCTTTCCACCAAGTAAAATTTTCTATTCTACGATATTTATCTATTGAATCTGCTCCCCCACATACTAATATTTTTTTATTTTCAAATTCATAAACTTGCCCTCTGCGGAGATGATATATATTATCAGCAATTTTACCCATATTGTTTTCTATTGGAAGTGAATTTAAGATATTAAAGTTTTCGTGATTTCCATCTATAAAGTAAAGTTTAACTTCATTTCCGCATTCATTCCAAAGTTTAATATTTTGGGCTAGATCTTTTTTATCTTTTCTCCAAGCAATTCCACAATCGCCTAATATAATTATATTATCATTTTTTCCTAAATTAAATCTATTTATAAAATCTATAATTTCAAATAAATTACCGTGAATATCGCCTTTTAAAAATGTTGCCATAATATATCCCTCCTTAATTTTTACATTATTATTATATCATAAAAATAAATAAAAAACAAGTAAGAATTATCTTACTTGTTCATATCTTTCTGAATTTAGTTTTTCTTTCATAAGTTGAATTCCTGATTTTCCAGTTAACACACTTTGGAAAATTACTGGACTACAACCACTTACATAAGTAGTGTTTTCATTTCCATCTAATATTGTATTGTGTCTAGCATCAACATTCCAATATACTAAATGAGGCATTTTTAAGCCAGCATTTTCCCATTCCATTCTAATATTTTCCATTTCAGTTTGAACTTGATTTTTTGAACGCCAATAACTTCCGCCATCAATTTCCATATCACTAATAACTATAATGGTCTCAGGAATATCTGTTGCTTCAGATCCTGCATTAATAATTGCTTCTTTTAATAAATTGAAAACCGCTCTTAAATCAGTATTATCTACAAGATTTTTTTGATAAATTCTACGAACTTTATCTGCAAAATCTACTCCTTCAATTTCTATAAATTCTGGTCTTGAAGCAAAAGATATAAACTTATTATTAAAAGGTTCCCCAATTCTTTCTGCACAATACATTCCTAATGAAATTGCAACATCAATTGGAGCAACAGAACCATTTGAACTTGTCATTGATCCAGATGTATCTATAACAGTAAGAATTTTACATTTTTTACCTTCTAAATAATCAGGTAAATTTTTCCAATATTTTTCTAAGGTTTCTCTTTCTGTTTCAGTAATATCTAAATCTCCACGCCAAAGATCAATTTTATCTGTTACTTTTTTTACAATTTCATATGGAAATAAAGCTGCCGCATTTACCTTTGTATCTTTACTCGCAATAAACTTAGCATATTTATCCGCAATAATATCTTTATGAGCAAAAGCATTTCTATATATTAATCCTGCTTTTGAAGGAATTTTATCAAATTCAATTTCATTCCATCTATTTTCAGACATTAGTTTTTCTACTATATTAATTCTAGTTCTTAATATAGATAACATTTTTCTATATTGTTTATGGGACATTTTTAAATATTCTCTTGTTTTATTGCCAAGTCTATTAGTCTCAACAGAAGAAGCATTTTCACTTTTTACCCATTTTGCTAATAAAGATACCCCTGCATTATCACTTTTACTAAGAGATTCCATATCTAATTCTAATTGCTTTTTAATTATTTCAAACATATCTTTTTCAATTTCAGTATTTTCAACACAATATAAATCATCATATCTACCATACTCAGGTATGTTTATAAGATTTCTTTTTGCAATCTCAGGATAATTTTTTGCTAGCCAATTAAAGCAAACTCTAAAAAATCTTCTTTCTCCTTGACCTCCGCGGATATCTCTTAAATAAAATAGACATTTTAATGCCATTATAGGATCTTCAGATAAAGCCTTTTGAAATAATACGATGCAATCTTCATCGCTTCTTTTTCTATACGCTCCGCCTAAAGCAAACATATCATATACTGCATTTAATGTAGTTTTATGTGCTACTGCTCCATTTTCAGTTTCTGTAAAATTAGTCTCTTTTTTTAAATTTTCAATAAATCCGTTCATTTTATATTCTCCTCTCAATTCTTTTCCAAGAATTTTTTATTTACATATATATTATATCATTATTTTTTTTATTTGTCAAAAATTAAGGTCAAATTAGGATAAAACATTTCCGCCATTTTTTATATAGATTTAGAAAAGGAGGAATTTTTATGTTAGTTAAACAAGGATCTAGAACAGATTATAATTATAAAGAATATGTTTTAGATACAAAAGATGACTTAGCAAATATAAATACTGGCGAATGTTGCCCAGGCAGTGTTGCTTATATCATAGACAGTAAAGAATTATATATGCTAAATAGTAAGAAAGAGTGGGTGTTACAATAATATGGACTTAATAACATTAACTCAAGCAAAAAATTATGCTAATAAAGTTGCGGCAGGTTTTTCTAGTGTTGAAGTAGATGGAACTAATATTAATTTTACTTTAAATGATGGCTCAAAAGCTACTGTTATAGTCCCTGTCCCTGCAGACGGAAAAGACGGTGCAGCTGGTATTTCTGTAGTAAATCTATCTATTGATACAGATGGTAGTTTATTATGCCATATGAGTGATGGCTCAATTATTGATGCTGGTTTTATGCCTACTGTAGATCCAGATTTAACAAATTATTATACTAAAGAAGAAATTAATTCTTTATTTGGAAAAACTTTTTTATGAGATGGTTTAAGTGGTGAAGAAAATCCAGATAACCTTTCTCTTTTTGATGAATTTTATGCAAATTTTGTTGCATCAGAAGGTAAGACAAGATTATTGGTAAAAACACCAAATGCTCAAAATCCTATTTATATGAATGCAGATGTTCAAATTGATCCAACACAAGGAGACAAAATTCGTTTAACAGTTCATACTTTTCCAAGAAATACGTGCAGTGTTGATTATAATAATACGGAGTATAGCTTATTTTCGTATTATGCAAGTATTATTATTGAAAATGAAAAATGTATAGAAGTTTCTGAATTAGAGCCTAATGATGATAAATTAAATTTTTTATCAACAACAGAAAACTATGGTGGCTATTATAGCCCAGTTTATGAAGGAAGTCCTGTTTCAAAAGGATATATGGTAAAAACTTTAAAAGAAGGAAAATATTCTATAAGTCCTGATCAATTAGAAAAAGAATTTCAGAGAGTACTTACAGAACCCGTTATCACAATTGATGAAGAGGATCCAACTGAAATAGAATTCGTTAGATATGAAGGAGAAACTGGTGGAACATATGGATTTACACTTAAACAAATGCCTTGAGGGGACGATTATGTATCTACAAATGGTGCCCATGATAACTCTTATGCACTTGGAAAGTTTATTCTTAATAATCCTGGAGAAAAAACTATTAGAGTTTCAATTGATTATAGTTTAGAATGTAAGTATGATGATACAGCCGTCTTTTCAAAATTAGATACAACAGTCGCTGCAAATAGCTGGAACGATTCTAAAAATGCATATAAAGTAATTACAGGAGAAACTTCTACTTCTGGATCTGTTATGTATGACATTCCTTCAGGTCAACATTTCATTACTTTTAAATATATGGTAGCTTGGAAAGACGCAGGAGAGGGAGAAAACGATGCTTTAACTGTTTCTTTTGGCTATACTCAAGGAGCAGTACAAGAACATTATTTATCAACTCAACAATTTGTAAAAGATTATGTCACAGAAGAGATGGACAGTAAATTAAATACAAAAGCAAATAGTGCAGATGTTTATACTAAGTCAGAAGTTGATAATAAAATATCTTCAATTTATAAATATAAAGGAAGTGTTGCTAATAAAGAAGCTTTACCAACTGAAAATTTAGCTATTGGAGATGTATACAACTTAGAAGATACTGGTATGAATGTTGCTTATACAGGTGAAAAATGAGATGAATTAGGTGTTAATATTGATTTAAGTAGTTATTATACTAAAACTGAAGTTAATGAGCTTCCGCTTATAAAAGGTTTAAAATATAATACAACTAAAAAGAGTTTTTATACAAACGCAATAGGTCAATCAGCTACTGCGTCAGGATATCATTCGATTGCTTTAGGTCCTATGGCTTGTGCTAAAGGAAATCGAAGTGTTGCAATAGGCCATAATTGTCATGTTGATAAAGATTATTCCACTGCAATAGGATATGACGCAATTGCAAATGGAACTAATTCAGTTGCTGTAGGAGTCGGGGCGGTGGCCAATGGAGATAATCAAATTGCCCTTGGACAATTTAGCGCTGGAGACCAAATAAATTTACTTGTTGTAGGAAATGGAACTAGTAGTACTACAAGGTCAAATGCTCATACCTTAAGTAAATCTGGTATTGCCTGGTTTAAAGGAGATGTGTATACTGGAGGAACTTCAATTAATGGAGCAACTAAAGGAGCAACTAAATTAGCAAAAGTAACCGAATTAAATACAAAAGTAGATAAAGTAGAAGGCAAAGGACTTTCAACTAATGATTTCACCGACGATTTAAATACTAAACTTGCGGGAATCGCTGCGGGCGCAGAAGTAAACACTATTAACACAGTAAAACTAAATGGAGAAGCTTTAACTGTTACAGACAAGTCAGTTAACATTGAAGTGCCAATACCACAAGCGCAAAATTGTGATATTTCATATAATGCAGATAATTTACCAATTAGTGTTATGAATGGAGCTAATGGTTTTACTCAAAATCAAAAATCATTTAGTGCAATTGCTTTTCCTGGATCTACATATGAAACTACAATAACTGTAAATAAAGAAAATATTTCTACAATTATATTAAGTACATCATTAGCTCACTATAATTCAAATGATCAAACTCCAACTAAATTTATTGAAACTGGATGTGTAGCAAAAATAGAATTTTTATATCAAGGTCAAAGTCAAACTATTAAAGAAGTTTCTACTATTGGACAATCTGTTTTAATTGAGAGAGCAATAAATGGAATGCAAATAAAATTAACTTTACAATGCTCAGATAATTCTAAAGATGTAATGTTTAAAGTTAATATTGAAAATTATTGCATTAATCAAACAACAAATGATATTTTAGCCATTTCTAATTCAGAAAATATGTATTTTCAAACTATATTAAAACAAAAAATAGCAGAATTACAAACTCAAATCGATTGAATGAATAATGATACAAGTAAAGATATGCAAGTAGTACCTATTTATGACACAGAGGCTAGCACAAATCTTACAATGTTAAATAATACTGAATATAGAATTGAAAGTCTTTCAGGAACATCAACATTAAATATTAATTTTGAGGAAGGTTTTGCAACAGTAGATACAGCTACTTATAAATCAGTATTAATATTACAAACTGGAACAGATGATAACGATTCTTGTACAGTTACAGTACCTGATGGTGTAATTTTACAAGGTGATGATGTTACAAATAATACACTCACTACACAAAAATTAAAAGTTTATGAAATTTCATTTAATTGACACGGTTTTATGATGGTTGGATTAGTAAAAGGATTTTCATATCCAGCTCCATTAACATAGGAGAAAAAATAAATAAAAAAAGCTTTAATACAGTATATTGTTAATAAAAATAACAATGTACATGTATATAAAGCCCTAAATTTGTTAATAATTTATCTGGAATGAATCTTAAATCCTTATATAAAGAAGTAATTTGAAATTAAAAAAGAAGCAACCAATGCGGTTGCTCTTTTTTTTTATGCACAAAAAAATCCGACCTTTAAATTAAAGGTCGATGAAAGGGAATTGAAATGAAAAACCTAGACAAGAAGAATGTTTGTATCTCTCGTTTTATTGCTACCAACAATTCCAAAATCTAACAATTTTCTACGCTAAGTCAGGCATTAGACTTAGAATGCCAATAAGTATCTCCTTAAACTTAACTTGTTAAAATACTAATTTCTGTAAACCTAATACATTTACTATTATTTTGCAGTTCTCTTGTCTAAAATTATTTTCTATTTACATATATATTATATCAAAAATTTTTATTATTGTCAAAAAATTTTCAAATTATAGTCTTTATGGTCGGGACTGAGAGATTCGAACTCCCGATTTCCTGGTCCCAAACCAGGCGCCATAACCAAACTAGACCAAGTCCCGAATATACTAGGCGATTTTAACACTCTATAAAAGCCACCGAATAGAATAATTACTATTGCTGAATATCGCCTATTATTTATAAATAAATATATTATGAAAGTCTTATTTATGGTGGAGGATGTGGGAGTTGAACCCACGACCCCTACCTTGCAAGGGTAGTGCTCTAGCCAACTGAGCTAATCCCCCATAAAATATATTTCTAAACATTTAATCATGTCTGCGCCTCACCGCACTTGAGTAGATAAGACGATTAAATCTTCTCTTTATCTCTTGTAGAAATATATTCCGTTTAGAAATAATAATTTTTCACCATCACTACTTCGTTTCCTAACATAGTCACTTCCCAGATAGGTTTTTCACCTACCACTTTTCTCTTATTCATCTTTTGTCAAACGCATATATAATTATATATACTCCAAGAGGATGCCACCATGATAACCATCAATGGAATAAGATCTAGAAAAACTAGAATTCCCAACGATGCGGATAGCGAGATTCAAACTCGCAACTTTGTGTATCAAGCAAATGTTTTTCTATTAAACTATATCCACATTTTTATTTACATATATATTATATCATTAATTTTTATTTTTGTCAATTAAATGGTGCGGATACTAGGACTCGAACCTAGAACATCTTGCTTGTAGGGCAAGCTATCTAACCAATTGATATATACCCGCATAAGTGTTAGTTCACAATTTAATTTCGGTTTCAGCCATCTAAGTACACCACTACTTTCGACCTGGGCATTCGGGTTTTCCGCGAACTAACAAACTCATAACCCGACCGAGCCTATGTTTTTATAATAATTTCTATGCCTTCGTATCTAGAAACTCAACTGCATTTCAATTATTAAAAGATACTTTCAACTTTTCCCCTTTGCTTTCTCTAGGCTTCAAAAGTTTCTAGAGATTGGACTTATACGGGTCAGGGAATCCGCCGCCACTATATTAAAATAATTATTTTTAAATGGAGGAGCGTGCAAGATTTGAACCTGCGATCACAGAGTTGCAGTCTGTTGCCTTACCAGCTTGGCTAACGCTCCAATATGGCGTCCTTTCAAGGATTCGAACCTTGGACCCTGGCTTTAGAAGAGCCATGCTCTAATCCAACTGAGCTAAAAGGACATATGGCGCCGCACACAGGATTCGAACCTGCAAGCCCTTTCAGACCAACGGTTTTCAAGACCGCCTCCTCACCACCCGGACATACGGCATAATTATTTATAATATTAATACCATAAGTGTCTATAATATTTTATAAATAATCTCATTCCATAATTAATTTTCTTTTCTCTATTTTTACTCAATATATGTCTTTCTTTCTTTGATTGCCAAGGCTCTATCTGTTCTTCTATAATTAATAAACGAAAAGCTTCAATCATAGCATCTAATATATTAGTCCATTTTTCAATAAACATTCCCATTGGTGTTCCGTAAAGACAATGCTCTTTAAAATAACAAAGTTGAGAATAAATATATAAACTTAAACTTGTATCTAGACTAAAATGTTCAGCATCTACAAAGCCTTCTTCGTTAGGAACATATCTAGGATCATCCTGATTACTTTTATCAAATAGCCAATAGTGTTCATCTATTCCTAATTCTTTTAAATATTTATTAGGTTTAAGTATCATATTTTCACCTCATTTTAATATGCGTTTAGCCCTCTTGCAGCAACAACTAATCCTAGCCGCAAGAGAGACAGATATGCTTTGTGTCCCATTTTGAACATATCCTAATTACCTAAACGAATGTGCGATAATTATATAATTAGTATAAGGGATGACTTCGCACGCGGGTCGCATTACGACAGCTCACCACATCACACCAACCTGTATGTGTCTCTTGCTCTCTTATTTGCGTACTGCTTTATGTTGGATAGGGTTTACCAGCAGCTTTCCCTAAGAATTTTCTTAATCCTCTAAATATAGATAATACGCGGGCATCAGAGTTCCACCGAGGAAAGCCACTGATTAGCTTTTACCTTCATCAATGCAATCACCTCGGTTACTGGTTGTATAGCATTGACTATTATTATCTACATTTAGTGAATTAAAAAATGTTCTTTGAAAATAAAATTATTTGGTAGGACTTATTTCTTTACCTACAAGTCTTTTACAAATTAACCGCATATTCTGCCACCAATGAGCTTGCCATTGGATGGAAACCAATATTCCATAAGCTAAGCATAGATTGGAGTTCAAAACACCTAAAACTATGTGTTTCAGTAATTCATCTCTATTATAACGGATTTCAAGTATGCCCATGAGCCTCACTGTTATACACGCTTTTACACGCTTCAACCGTTAACATTCACTTCTCTTTGTGCGCCCGGCACGGTCACACTCGAGCATATGTCCAGTCGCCCACAGCTTTCCTTACGCTCATTATACCTTCGCCTACTCACTTCGCCTCATTAGGCTCTTGACGATATTTCAATCGTTATGATCATAGCCACTTACAGCATCTACTGTTTTTAGTGTATCCACCGCAAGTCGAACAAACGGTGGAGAGATACATCTTCCAGCGTATCTCAATGATATAATGAATAAGTATAAAGCTACTACACGCTTCCACTCTGGCCGGAGCTTCAGCATATTGTGTAGAAAGGATTGGTTACCTTCAACATACAAGGTTCTCTTTTTGCCATTTGCCGATGGTTTTATGCCTGCTACCTATTGCTTTCTTATTTCAACCACCAAGGATTTGCCTCAATCTGTTTGCGACGCCAACTCGCACATAATTTTAACCCACGAAATCAATAGTGCATTATGCTTGTTAATTCGACAGCACTACTCCCTCTCTCTTCCGAGATATATGACGAACCTTTTGAGTTCGTGTGAATAGCCGTTTTTAGAACGATACCATTCTTATTCAAACAACAAATAATTTTATTTTCAAAGAACACTTATTTTTTATTACATATATATTATATTATATTTTTTATTAAAAATCAAACAATGGTGGCTGGACCTGGAATTGAACCAGGGACACCGAGATTTTCAGTCTCGTGCTCTACCAACTGAGCTATCCAGCCATGGCAGGGATTAAGAGAGTCAAACTCCTGTCTGCGGTTTTGGAGACCATTATTCTATCATTGAACTAAATCCCTATCGCGGGAGACAACTTAAAGGCATGCTCCTGGGTCCATCCTCATTATATAGTTTATTCGAACTCAACTATATAAGATTAAGATACTGTGCTTAATTCACTTTTTATAAAATACTAGCCTACATTTGATACTATCTCTAGTTAATCCTCAGTCATGCTACTCCTTAATAAATAAGTTCAAACGTACATCCCATATGTGATCACTATTTGGATTATGTATCTAGCTCATATAGTACTCTAGTCGGATAAGTACCGATCCATATGCTATAAATTAAATATCAAATTTGGTTGCCCGACCTAGATTCGAACTAGGGGAATGCAAGAGTCAAAGTCTTGTGCCTTACCACTTGGCTACCGGGCAATAATGGCGGTGATACGGGGAATTGAACCCCGACTTGTTGCGTGACAGGCAACCGTCATAACCACTAGACTATATCACCATTTGGTAGC
>ULMK01040885.1_pt1 | contig 22809 bp, 32 predicted proteins | sample 1951621 | NCBI WGS metagenome assembly ULMK01 (sample SAMEA4835547, study PRJEB28245) | human gut metagenome | biome: gut microbiome; material: fecal sample | place: Denmark | collected 2008
AGCAGGCATCTTTTCTTCGTGGTGATGGAACGTGGGTAGTGCCTACCAATACCACATACGGATTAGCCTCTACTACAGCTAACGGCTTATTGAGACAGCTTAATGGAAGCACATCCAGTTTCATGCGTGGAGATGGCACTTGGGCTACACCTCCTAACACGACATATGCCGTGGCCAACGAATCCACTAATGGATTGATGGCGGCCGCCGATAAGAAGACCATGAACAGGCTTATAGGGGTTAATACGGTCACGACATTAGCCAGCTTACCTATCTCTAAAAGAAGCATCACGGCCACGCTATCAGCGGCTACCACCCTATCCGTGGCGTCAGGTATGCAGATAGGAGAGGAGCTGATGATCAGGTGTGTCCCGTCTGCGGTCTTTACTCAAGCCATACCAAATTCAGGAGCTTATGTAAGCATGAGTGGTACTTCTATAACCACTACGGCTAACAAGCCTTTCGAGATAAATATCTGGTGTTACGCTTCAGGCAAGTATAGCATCGCTGTTAAAGAACAAGATTAAAGAATAGATTATGGCATATACATATATAAACAGGGAAATATATCCCAATATGTTGGTTTTAGACGAACCTCTTGATGATAATTACGCTAAGGGTAATAGTTATGATGATTATATTAATGGCAATCCGATTCCATGGATAGAGCTGGGACAAGAACAACTTTCGTTCAAGGAAGCTAATCCTAAAGCCACGGTTAAGGAGATCATTGAGGCTAGATTAGATGAGTCAAGGGTTCTTAACGAGGAGAAATCGGCTAAATATGAGGAGCTGAGATCTTATGAGACTGAAAATCTCCATGAGTTTTTCTTGGATGATCAAGATATTTATATTCCTGAATATGACAGACGTAGCGCTTTGGCTGGTGGGGCTATAGTCGGTAAGATAACGATTATGGGTCTGGAGTTCGATATGACGGAAGGCAAGATCTTGATCGGGATGATGGATAAGTACGATAACGATCTGACAACGGCGTTAGGGGACAAGCAAAAGCAGATCAGTATAGCCACTACCGTAGAACAGGTGAGAGCTGTCGATGTTCAGTCCGGCTATCCTGATAAGGTAAGTGTTACCACGGCGTACATCCAGCAACAGGCGAAGGAGAAGGATGCTCTCGATCCTCAAAAAGTAGCTGTCAAGTTTTCTAGGATGTTGGTTAATGACAAATCTTTATCCTTATCATCCAACGAGAAATTGGATGCTAAGGTCCTATTTCCTATATGGGGACAAGAAGGAGCGGAGTTCGGGCTATCCGTGGATACCGGATTTTGTCTTAGGGTAGTTAAGGAGGATACGGATATCCTTTACGAGGTTATCCAGCCTCATACGTTATCGTCAGAATGGGAGCCTGGACTCAGTACGGCCTCCTTATATAAGGTTGTTGACAAGGAGCATGCCGGGACTATAGGTGATCCTATCCCTTATTTCCCTCCTATGGAGATATTTAAGGATAAATATTACATTCAGAACGCTGACGTGTATAAATGCACAAGGGATAGTGGAACCCCTCTTAGTCATAATTTAAAGGACTTAGTAGGGTTGTATGTTGAGGTTGTACAGGGCTAGTCGTATCTACCCCCCCTATATTTGGCTTGTGATATGATACAAGTTATTTTTGGCATAATAAAATGACATTTATAAATAAATAGATTATGACTTCACAAAAATTTGGTTTCGTAACCGTCGACCCGGTATCAGGATCAGGAGATCAGGCGGTTAATTTCTCCGGTGAGAAACACACCGGTCGTCTTCAACGCACTATCAACCTTACGGTCACCACGAACGGCGGGGCTAAGAAGGCGTTGGTAGTTAATCAGGCAGCGGCTGCTGAGGTGGTAAGATCAGACAGCCCTAACGCTTCCGTACAAAAGACAGGTGGTAATGTTACCATCACCGGTAAGTCTAACAGTACTAAGCTTACATTTTCGGTCACGCCGGCTAAGGAGAACGGGCTTACGTTACAGCTCCCGGCTGACTACACGGCGGCTGGAAAGACTACGGCTAACGGAGCGGTTATCGCCGACGACCCCGGAGCCGCTGGCGAGTTCGTTTGGAGCATCACGATCTCGGACGTACCGGCCAACGTCACGATCGATGAACTGACGGCTACATTGAAAGTAACCGCCGCTGGTGGTCGGACAGCCAACGTGACGGTAACTCAAGCCGCTGGAGACTCTACTATCGAGCTTGACAAGGAGACTATTAACTTGGATGTAAATGGTACTCAACAGACGGTTAACGTAACATCTAATGACAGCTGGACATGGGCGCAAGCTGCGGCTAGGACCGTATTGAAGATGATGAGACGATAATCGTATTAATATCATGTGCTAGAACCCCGATCGACTAAAGCCGGTTGGGGTTCTCTTGTTTTATTATCTTTGTGGGTAGATGATAATTAAAAGACATAATTATGAGTGATTTGAATATTAATTGGAAGGACGGGGTAGGCGAGGTAACGGACCAGCCTCTGACCGTCAGCCCGGGGTCCGGGACCGGTAACGCCGCCGTTTCTTTTGGCTCGGTAATGAACAAAGGTCTTGACCGTACCCTTGAGTTGGAGATAACAACCCCCAAAGGCGTTAAAAAGACGCTTGCGGTGAATCAGGAGGGATGTAGGCAAGCTTATATCACGAGCGACGGGAAACGGTGGCTGACTAGCGACAATCGGGTGTATGGGGTGTTGAAGAGTGACGCTCCGTGTCAGTGCAACGGTACTTGCCTTATTTCTTATGTCCGTCCTGATGGAAGCATAACGGACGCACCTTCCGATAATTGTATAGGCGTTGTCCTTAACGCTCAAGGTAAGAGATTTATGATTGAGAAATATGAGGATCTTAATGAAAGCTATGTAACAGCCGGAGCCGGGAAGGACAGCACTTCCATTTTTTATCGGGGTGGATATGGTACGGATCAGACCGGCATTACAAATTATGACAAAGTAGATGGAAGTGATATTAGAGGTTACCTAAAACCGGAGTCGGGTTCATACAATGGTACCCCTAACCTTTCGGCAAATATTACTGCCTGGACAAGCGGGGCTTTATCTGATTGGAATGGAAAATCCAATTCAGAGATATTAAAAGGAATAACTACCGGTGGTGGGTCTTATACTTCCTATGCGACAATTGGCCATGTGCTTAATACGTTCTTAGCTAGTGCTGACGCTAAAGGATATGATGATTGGTATATCCCATCATGCGCTCAACTTGCGTTAATATTTATGAACTTGACGAGTGTCAATAACGCATTATCGGCTATTGGTGGACAACAACTCAGTCCATCCAAAGCCTATTGGGTTAGCTCAGAGTTTGACTCCAACAGCGGGCATCGCGTGTACTTCAAAGATGGCAGCGTGAACGGCAGCAGTAAGGGCAGCCGTTATAGTGTGCGGTTCATCAGGGACATTTAACCATGGAACTGCTTTGTTTTTACAAAATTTGTAATTACATTTGTGGCGCATGTCCATCACCAGGCTTTTCATCGCTAATTTATTATAAAGGGATACAGGTCTGTGATGGGATCGGTATCCCTCTATTTTTTAATATGGAGAAGATAAATGTTTTCGATGTTCAGATTCCTGATGGAAGACAAATCCGTTGTATGTCGTATAATAAGGTTACTTATTTTGATCTTGACGATATATGTAAGTTATGTTTCAGTTCATCCGATTTACATGATGTGGCTGATACCAAGGTTATGAGTGAGTTCCTGCACCGTGATGGTGATCGTTATTGGGTTACGGTAGATGGCGTAAGGTAGTTGTATCGTAGGATTGAGTGCAAGATGTGTTTTGAGGTTATAGAAAAATTAAAAAAATTATGAGAGAGCAGGAATTTGATTTCGTGGTATATCCATTAAAGTTGATTATCACGGTAGGATTGGATTACGAGACGTTATGTAACCGTTTCGAGAATATGGAGCCGGATCATAAGGGAGAATGGGGTGATAAGGATGATATGGATAAGGAAGCGTCTTTCGTGAATCTGGTAAGGGATAGGGACGATGATGGTAAATTCGCCATACTTTGGAATTTTTCAAGCGACGATGATATAATGATGAGAAATATATGTCATGAGTCGTTCCATATAGCCATGAGCGTGTGCCAGTTCTGTAATATGTCGCTTGGATTTAAGGTTGGAGAGGATGAGCATGCGGCGTATATAGCCGGCTTTGCTGGTGATTGCGTTAGTAAGTTCATCAATAGCAAGAATACGGATTAAGTCGTAAATTATATAAGGAATATAAGAATATCAGCCTCCGCTTATTTGTGGGGGCTTTTTGTTTATCTTTGTCAAAAACATGAAGTTATGTCGAGTTGCGTAATTAAAAGAAATAGTAAGGGTAAGATAACCCGTGTCTTGACTCCTTCCGGAGAGGTATCTACCTTGTTCGATAAGATAGCGGGTATAGCTACCGTAAGTGACCTTAATAAGGCCGCTGAAGCTTATATGACTATTTATAACGATAAGTTCAGGTCTAAGTTCGGAGACTGGACGAGATCCGTTCCAAGGAATAAGGAGGCGGCCAGATCCATAAGCGCCAGACTTAGCGCCAGCGAGTGGGGGCAACTTATGTCAGCCAAGGTCCTGTCCGCCATAAGCGACATGGATGCCCCAGCGTTGGCCAGAAGCCTTGGGAATAGCGACAATGTCGTGGCTTATCTTACCTCCGGAGAGGTAGGTGATGTCAATGATATGGCTGTGGTAGATACATCCACGGTACAGGAGGTGGATCTGGATTCCATAAACGAGGATAATATTGGCGATACGATACTGAAAGAGGCGTCATGGGATGATATAAGGGCTATCAGGGAGAATATAGATATTAGGGAGACAGCCCGTATGTTATGGAAGGCCGTGGAAAGCGCTTTTACCGGGCAACGGCCTAATATCAGGGTGAAGGGTGGAAATATAGATGGTGAGATCATATTTTCTGGTAATGTCTTGCCGTTAAATAATATTGAGAATTATACTCCTCCATCTTCAAGACTGGTATATGATTCCGGTGAGCCTCGCCTGTTCTTTAGATCGGATGACGGCAAGATACACGACTCTTACGCCAACGCCATAAAAGGATCGTCCGGTGGGCGGGTCGAGGCCGGGTTCTTGGCCGGCAGTGTCGAGGAGAGCGACGTCCCGTCCGGTACGGCTGACATCTCCTTTGGCTCTTCCTCCATAACCCTCAATAACAGTGAGTCATTTATCCCGGTCCTTGGTATTAGCTCAAACTCAGATATAAGTACTCGTGGAGGGTTTATTAATTACCTTATCAAGAAAGGTATGTTGAGTGGGGAACGTATAAGACTAGGGGATAGATATTATCTTACTGGAGCCGGCAATTCTGATGGTCTTAAGATCTATAACGCTATGAATGCCTTATCCAGCCTCAGGAATAGGTTTGGAAGTCAATCCTCTGAGATGAACGTATTGGGTTCTATAGGTTTTGATACGGAGGTAAGTAATGATCTTGATCTTATCACTACGTCCGGGGAGAAGGTTACGGTAAGCAGACCGGAGATCAAGGGTATGTTAAGGCAAGGTAAGTTCGAGGAGCTTAATAATAAGTATGATGGATTCATGGAGCTAGCCTTGTCGTTGATGATGGAGGATAACGCTTTGTACGGGAGTAACGTCCGTGGGGTTATCGAGAATGAGAAGGCGGAAGATCTCCAGAATAGGACTGATATCACCAATATCTTATCCACGTTAGGCATCCGTGTGATGGGTATGTCTGAGTATATGGATAAGTATAAGATGCGTAATGGCGTGGATCCTTCGGCTAGGGCCTTGTCTGACATGGCTAATGGGGTTATCGCTTTGGCTGAGGGGGCTACGGTAGAGGATCTCAATGAGGAGGTGGCTCATTTCTTGATCGATACTTATCGTAACCAGCAGGAGATTGATGAGGTGCTGGATTCTGTTGTTGGTACGTCGTTATGGAATCAGTTCGCTGGTCGTTACTATGAGGTGTATGGGAAGGAATACCAAGGAGAGGAGTTGGATCGGATGGTGAAGCGGGAGATCCTAGGCAAGACGTTGGCCCAGCGGTTCGTGCCGGGCATGGAACAGGCGGTAGAGGATCTGGCCTCGTCTGAGGACGCCCAGCTCTCCTTGTTTGGCAGGATGGTACGAGCTATACGTAATTTCTTCTCCAGCCAAAGATCGGATTTAAATAAGGTACTTGATAGGATAAAGGAGTCGGCGTTAGCTGATGATCCAAGCGCCTTTGACGTGCTTCTGCTAAAGGATAGCAATCATCTCATGTATTCGTTATCGGACGTTGACGTGGCTAATAAGTTGATCAAGAACGGGAGGTCATTGGAGAGGCTATACACTAGGTTACAGAGGATGAGGTCAAGCCAGAGCCAGAGGATCGGGGAAAGCATCTCCCTTCTCCGTGATATAGGCGAGAAGGTGAGACAAGTCGGGGGTGAGCTTAGTAAGAACAACAACCTGTTATCCACCAAGAGTGTCATAGCTACAGCCAAGGCCGAGGTAGAGTATTTGGTTACGGTCGCCAGTAGCCTACGTAAGAGCGGAAAAGGATTGGATTATGAGACGATACAGGTTATCGATAACGTATATGGGGAGATAGTTCCTCTGATCAGGAACCTTCGTGGATTCGTCAATAATCAGGCGGCTGATTATTATGGCAGCAATAAGGTTGGCATGGTAGAGGATATGGATGATATATTGCGGATGGCTGAGACATCTATGTCTGATATAAACGCCCTCCGTAGTGATCGTAACGAGAATTGGCTGGATGGACAGCTCCGGATGTTTAATATCCCGGAAAGATATTGGAATGGGATAAAGAAGTTGATAAATAACATCCATAAGGATATCAATGTCATGTCTCGGTTTTTCGGGACGTTAGAACATAGCGGGAACGCTATCTTAGGCATGTTAGGGCAACGTCTTGCCAAGGCTTATAACGATGCTCATGTTGAGGGTGTGGCTAATATCAATAAGATGACTAAGATGATGAAAGAGCGTGGATGGGGGATAAAGGATAATGAGGATCTTATACAGAAGATAAATGGGAAGAACTCGGATTACCTTGACTCGTCCCGTGATTTCGCCAAATACGATTTACTATACAGGACCGAGCAGGCTAAGGCTATTATCGATATATATGATCTTAAAAATGTCATGGGTAAGACCGAGAAACAACTTATCGATCTTCTTCTATCCGATAGAGGCCTTAAGGTGAAGACCCGTGACGACATAGTAGGATATGACGGGGATAAGCCTATTACGAAGGAGGTATATCATGTATTCAAACCTACCATCCAGAATTTTGATATCTCGGACATGACGTTCGAGGATCAGCAACGATATCTCGACGCGATAAATAGGTGGTTGGATGAGAACCGAGAGAAACCTATGGTGCAGGCTTATTACGATAAGATCGAGAAAGTTAATAAGAAGGTCGAGGAAAGACTGGGTCGTAGGGTATCGCAAGCCACGTCCGATTTCATGACCCGTATCCGCAGGAGCCGGTATGTGGCTATGGATAAGTTCGTGAGGAACGGGAAGGTCGATTGGAAGGCGTTTCAATCCGATCCTATAGCTTGGAGATCTTATCTGGATATTTTACGTGACAGGGCTATAGCTAAGAGCGAGTGGTATTCCGATGGGACACCAAAGGAAGAGGGATCAGAGGCTCTGATGATGTCCGAGGAGATCAAGGCCTGGGACGAGGCATGGGCCGAGGAGTTCGGGAATACCAACGAGGGTCGTAAGGCCTCCGCCGAGTTCAAGGAGATACTTCGTGGGATAGAGCGGTCCGAGGGCGGCAAGGCGGCGTTCGAGTTCCTGCTAGCCGGTGGTCATCTTGGCTTCTCCAAGGATATGTGGGGATCCGAAGAGGGTGATTATTACGAGAATCTGGTGGATAAGATCACGGAGCAATCTGCATCATCATCAAGGATAGAGAAGGTAGAGGAGGCGATGGCAACAATAAATGAGATCAATGACCAGTTAAGACCTTTGCTTATCCAGTACCGTGATAGCACGAGATACGGGGAATATGATTTCGATAGGTTGCGTGGATCCGCCTCGTTAAGGAAAATAAACGAGCTATATGACCGTCTGGCCGAGGCTAAGAGCGTTATTAACGCCGCCGCTTCCGCTGAGGATATTGAGATGGATATGCCCGATACGGTGGAGAGTGGCGTTACAGATTCCTACCGTAACGCGCTAAGAGACGCCGTGACATACGACAAGGGAATGGATGAGATTAAATTCGCCAAGGAACATATGTCTGCCCGCTCCCGGAGTCAGGTGGATAGGATGGCCGCTAAGCTATCTAGGAAGAACCCGTCATGGACGACCGTGGAGGTATCGTTTTTGAGAAGGAAATACGGTCCTGACTTCAATAATAAGCTGGCTAACGACATAGCTATGGGTAAGGCTAATGAGGTTCTTGTTGAGTACGCCAGAACCCGACTGTATCCTTATATGAGAAAATACTCTCCCAAAGGGTATTCTGATTTCATCAGCAAGATAAATAACGGTACGTATAAGGTGTCGGATTTTTTTGACGCCATGGAAAGTGGTATATCCAAGGAAGAGAGTGTATCCCGTTTCGGGTTCGATATTAATATGATTGATCTGACGATCAACAACCAGTGGCTTGATGAGGCCGATGCCGAGAGTTCTTTCCGTAATCCTAATTATAATCCTGATCTGGGTTATGGGTATCATACGCCTAGGTTCGATAAGTACAAGAACGAGGCTTTTTTCAAGAAATACGGTATTACCAACGAAGGGGAGGAAGCTACGATCAATAAGGATAAGTGGGAGATGAGGAAGGAATTGCTTAACATAAGCCGTAAGGCTATGGAGGACTATGATGAGCGGTTCAGGAATATCTACCAGATACCACAAATATCCAAGGGCGGCGTGGAGAGGATGGTGCAGGCCGGGGTTGACCCGAAGGCGGCCATCGGAAACGCCGTACGTGACATCGTTGGCGAGAGGGTTGATGATCCCATACATGGTCAAGGACAAGACCTAGGAGGGCTTGATGAGAACGATAACAAATATCGCATGATCCCCAAGTACTATCTGAGCAAGCTAGAGAATGCCGATGACGTATCCCATGACTTCGCGTACTCCTATTCTATGCTATCCCTTCAGGCGGCATCTTATAAGTATAAGAGAGCTGCTTTGGATGATGTTATGGGATATAGGAATATGATGCTTGAGACACAATATGATGGGGGAAAGAATCCAGAAGCCACTCATGCCTACAGGATGTTTCAGGACTGGGTTAACGCCAGTATCTATGACGTTAGGATAAACAATAAGCGGACTGAATGGAATATAGGCAATTATAAGGTCGATCTTAATAAGCTGGCCCTTATGTTTACCAAATTTGTGTCCAAATCCAACTTAGGCTTCTCCCCGTTCGTGGCGGCTACCGGTGCCCTTACCGGGCAGGCCAACTTCCTTTTGGAAGGTATGGTAGGACAGTACATAAGCAAGGACTCCATGAAATACGCTTATGGAGAAGCCCAGAAGCAGTTAAGCACGTACGTGTCTGAGATCGGGGACATAAATCGTACCAATAAGTTATATGTTGTCGGTGAGGCCCTAGGTGTGTTTAATGTCCGCAACCGTGTACGATCGGCGGCATATAACAAGATCTGGAGAACCTTATTCCGGGATCTGCCATTTAAGATGATGGAGGTTTTGAACTCTCCTTTGGACCCGCAGGTTATTATCTCGGTAATGGATGACACTCGCCTGTATGAGGGTCAGTTCTGGTCATATTCTAATTTCAAGGAGATGATGATGAAGGACAGGAATATGTCCGCTAATGAGGCTAAACGTAATTGGGAGCGTTTAAGGGATTATTCCATATGGAACTTAGTAAATGTCAAGGACGGGAAGATCGTGGCTAAAAACGAGGCTAATAAGGATATTATAGACCGATACATACCTACATTGTCCAGCAGGGTCAGGAGTATGGTGCAGATATGCGACGGCGCCCTTAACGAACAGAACCGGGTGGGGGCTAGCCGGAACGCTATCCTTAACATGGTGCTCCCTCATCGTGGATGGTTTATACTTGCCATTCAACGGGCATACAAAAAAGCCGGGTTTAACTTCCAGACCAACCAGTTCGAGGAGGGATATATGAGAACGTTATGGAGATTCGCCGGAGATATCTATAATATGATGTCAGAAGGCAGGATGAAGGAAATACATGACGTGCTGAAAGAATATCATAGTCTTAATCCTTATGAGCAGACCAATATCAAGCGATCGCTTATCAATATGGCAGTATTCGCTACGATGATAGCCATAGGAAGGGCTTTGATGGGATATAGGGAGGATAATGAGGATAGCTGGTTCGGGCAGTTCATTACCTATATCGGGTTCAGGACGATCAATGAGATCGCTTCCCAGACATCCCCGTTCATGGAGCTTAACGCCATAGATATGCTGCAAGATCCGCTGGTTACGGCCCGGAAGTTAGGCGATCTCACCGATCCCCGGAACTGGGACCCGTTCGCTACTGTCCAGACCGGTGTGTACAAGGGCGAGAGTAAGTTGTGGAGACAGCTCATGAAGTTCTCGTTTGGTAAGCAATGGTATAATATCAAGACGGCTAGGGATATTAAGCAGACATCCGACTACTGGTTGATGACCAACGGCATGACGATGGGATTCTTTCTAGGTGGTAGGAATAAGGATGAGTCCGGAGAGGACGCTAATTGGTATTTTGACAGGGGAAGATAACTGATATGGTATGACAAAAAAAATAGCCGGTCAATTGTTTAAGACAATTTGATTGGCTATTTTGTATTCCCATCTATCCATCCCGGACGGATGGGAATAGGTAATTATTTTATGAATACAAATGTAGATCTTTTTCATGATTCCACGAACAATAGTAATGGAATTTTGACGTCCGAATCCAACGAAATGGATTTAAATACATTAATACCGGTAGTAGATAATAATAATCATAAGGTTGTAGACGCCAGGCTTCTTCATGCGTTTCTTCAAATAAGAAGAGATTTTACATCATGGATAAAAGATCGTATATCAAAATACGGTTTTATTGAAAATCAGGACTTTGTATTGATAAAATATGATTATTTAGGTAACTTACTGAATGACAGACTCCCCCATTTTGGTGAGTCTGATACTCAGGTAGTTGCAAAGACTGATTACCTGCTATTGATGGATATGGCCAAAGAGCTATGTATGGTAGAGAATAATGATAAAGGGAAGAAAGCTAGAAGGTATTTTATCGAGAAAGAAAAAGAATTAAAGAAGTTGGAAAAGTCGAATAATGATCAAGTAAGTCATTTGCGTATTCCCGACTTTTCCAATCCAGCGGAAGCTGCAAGGGCATGGGCTGATGAGTATGAGGCCAAGGTGAAGGCCGAGAAGGAAGCTATGTTGGCACTAGAAGCCAAGAACAAGGTCGAGGAGGAAAAGAAGATTGTCCAAGCCGAATTAAATACGGCTATAGATACGATAAAGGAGAATGAACCGGTAATTGATATGTTTAAAAGGTCTATTCCAAGAGAAGGTGTCCTTATCCGTGAATCATCAAAATATTTTGAGCAATTTGGCTATTATATCGGGATTAAGAACATGTATCCGTTATTACAGGAATTAAAATATGTTTTTAGGAATGAGAGAGGTAGGATAGAGGCATATCAGTCCGCTCGTAATTCTGGATTAGTTACATATGGATCTGATCCTGGTGATGAATATTGGGAGGCTAAGGCCGTGACTGTTATGATAACATTAAAGGGATTTGTTAAACTGGAAGAATTGTCAAGAAAAAAAAGGAGCGTTTTTGAGAAATATGGTCGGTTCACGATATGATGCCCCTCACTGCGATTATTCTGATAAAGGCAAGGCTATTAGAGCGCTTACTGGCGATAATAGGTTCACTAAAGATATTGATTATAAAGTTTTTACCCAAAATGGTAAAAACCCTACTGAGGGAAGATCAACAATTGTATATACGATAACTGCATTTTGCGTGGAATGTTTGATAACAAGGAAAGAAAGATGAGTATAAATAAATAGTTATACCATTGATAATTAATGTAATCCAAAAATGGATTTACATAATAATAGAAGGATAGGCGATTATCATCCTATCCTTCTTATTTTCGTTATCAGTCTTTATATTTATCCACAAAATCATCCACATCCATATAGTTGCAAATTTCATAGTATTTCATGGGAACACTACTCCATTTTGAACGCTTCAACGGGATTCGCAACCTCATCCCTCGGCGTCCGATTATAGAGGATATCAACTCCTACCCTCTCTATATTTATTGCAGCGTTTAAATCCCTATCGATTTCCATACCGCAATTCTCGCATTTGAAAACTCTGTCTGATAAAGCAAGATCTTCTTTCTTCCATCCACACTTAGAACATGTTTTTGATGAAGGATAAAATCTGTCTATTACAACCAATTTCTTCCCATACCAATTGCATTTATATTCTAACATGGATCTGAATATCGAAAAACTTGTATCGGATATGGACTTCGCCAATTTGTGATTCGATAACATTCCTGAAACATTCAAATCTTCTATGCAAATAATATCATAATTATTTATCAGTAAAGTAGTAACATTATGAAGAAAATCATTCCTTTTATTAGCAATCTTATTGTGCAATCTCGCTATCCTGAGTTTGTTTTTCTTGTACCTATTACTACCTTTCTTTTTACGGCTCAAATGTTTTTGGATTTTAATTATTTCAGATTGTTTCTCTCTGAAAAACTTTATGTTATCAATCACAACATTATCAGACAGTGTAGCAAAAGATTTTAATCCTAAATCAACTCCTACTGATTTACCGGTTTTAGGTTTATGGCAAATTACAGTATCAACAGATATGGATACAAGGTATTGATTACAACAATTCTTAGATATTGTACAAGAAAGTATCTTGCAATCACCCGGAATAATTCTATCAACAGACATCCTTACCCATCCTATCTTTTCCAATCTTATCTTATTTCCATTAATTGAGAACTTCTGATTAGGTAATCTGTAAGACTGGTTTCCTGATTTCTTTTTAAAAGAAGGTCTGTTGATTTTCTTCTTTCTTGTCTTTGAAAAGAATTGCTTGGAAGTTTCTTGAAAATCCCTTATCTTCTGCTGTATAGCTGCTGCTGATACCTCATTTAACCAAGGTTTATCGATTATCAGATCAGATTTAGTAATGATTTTAGGTTTAGGATTATGATCTTTATCATAAGAATTGAAAGACTCGACATTAGCATTCCAAATAACACGAATACAACCAAAGGTCTTAGAAAGTAAAACCTCCTGAGACTTATTAGGATATATTCTATATTTGAAAGCTTTAATCATTGTTTTCTAATTCTTTAATAAGTTTTTCTGTGTTTCTTTTGCTTCTTCTCTGTCCGTATAATCTTGCAGTAAAAGATGTTATTATTGAAACAAAATCCTGCATTAGATCATCCCTATCATTATTTTGGGTATTTATAACTTCAATAGTTCTATCATCAAGTTCTAGTAGCTTTTTAATATAATTCATTCCAAATCTACTGAATCTATCAGAATGTTCCACTACTATTTTTGTTATTGATTTATCCAACAATAAGGACTCAAGTTTTTTTCTATTATCATTCAATCCACTTCCTACTTCACAAGCCACCTTGTCGACAATATACCCCTTTGCTGCACAATAAGACAAAAGTCTTTCTTTTTGTCTTTCAAGGTTTGATTTATTTTCAGAAGATGATACCCTGCAATAAATAGCAACTTTCTGTTCTTTGTTTCCATCTATTACAACAAGAATGTGTCCATTGGGAGTTATTTCGGTTTTCAATAACCCTTTTTTTATTCGGTTCCATATTGTTCTATATGTAACCTTTTCTATTTTTGCATATTGACTTATCTTGTATTTCATATTGCAAATGTAGTAATATTTCTATATAAAACAAATATTATACTATATAATTTAATTATTTACATTATACGTCTCCTCATATCTTTTTACTATTCCGCACAGTTCAGTCGTATTATATTTACGTATAGCCGTGAATATATATTCCTTTTTGCAATCCCAGCATTTTATCAGTCTTTCTGATACGCACGCCTTATCCTCGTAGAAGAAGCAACCCTTACATGGCTCATTATGGTCGTAGCTTAATACTACAAGCAGCTCCACACCATTCTTGTATATCACGTCTCCTTGTTTCATCTTGTCTATTTTATTAATCTCATTATCAATATAGTAAAGTTGGATATTATCCATACTATAGATATCCATAACGTTGTACTTAACATAAGACCTATATTCCTAGGTATAGGATCTACTCTCCTGAATGTCAGGATCATGAATATAAATGTCTTGAAGTTCATAATTTATTATATTTTTCTATATAGTTAACTATAAAATCTTTAACTCCTTTTGGGGCATCTGTTAGTTTAAGTTTTCCTTGGAATATATCCTTGCCGTACTCGTCCATGATCTCCCCGAACGAAGGATTCATGACTCTTGTTGACATGCATATCGGTTGATCGGTATCGAATTTGAGGACAATCGTTTTTCCGCTGTTTATCACCTTTTTTAAAGCCACGTAAAGTTTTCGGCCTTTTATTATATCACAATTCCCTTTTAGGATATTGGACATATGTATAACATGCTCTTTCTTGATACGGGGAGCTTGCTTCCTAGGACTTGTGTTATTTATATAAACAATATCCCCTCCATTTAACTTCCATTTATCGAAACATGACAAACATATACCGTAATCCGCCCATTTTCTTATTCTAGGCAACATCCGTTTACTTCCTGCCGGCATCTTTTTCCCGCAGCATTTGCATTCCCAATCTTTGATGGTCCTGAACTCTGCGTAATCATCTATCGAATATTTTCTTTTAACCATTCACCTGATTTTAATTTTCTTTTTCTATTTTCAAAATTATCATCACCATACTCATAATTAGGACAAGCTTTGTTGCTTGGTCGTCTAACATAAGTCTTTTGCTTCCTGTTATATTTACTGTTAGGATTTATATAATGGTCACACACTTGCCAAATAGAGCAACATACTTTCCCGTATCTTTTCGCCCACTCCTGATCATGTAGATGTATACAAGTGGCGCAAGTCGGATTCTTAAGCTTATCCTTGTTATCATCTATGATCTTATTGACCCGATCAAGAATAACATGCATTTTTTCAATATTTATGACGTTAAATGCATCTGGTATTGGAAGATATGTCATCGAGCTTATATCTATGTCCATTTCCTTAGACTTATCGTAAGCCGATTTGTATTTCCTTATCATCAAATCCTTTAATTGATTTACTTTTCTCTCGTAAGTCCCCATATTTCATTCAGTTTTCCATCCTTGTTTCTTCAATAGATCCACCATCATCCCCTTTATCTTAGGACTGATAGCCTCGGTAAGTATATCAGCGGCTAAGTTGATAGAGAAGTTTGTCATTCTAGATTCCCCTATATACTTCTCGCTGGTAACTTCCTTTACATAGTCATGGATATCCTTGATCATCTCATTTTGAGATTTCAGGAGATCCAGTATCTCATCAATCTTATCATCCATTTTTCTCAAATACACCTGACAATAACCAGACAATCACTATCAGAAAGAAAAATAGCCCAAGCGCCTCATCCGGGTAATCATGTATAGCTTCTAAAATTTCCCTCATAACTTAACATCCATTTTGTTGATTATCTTATAAAATATATCCCTAGTCAGCTCAATATCATAAGTAGCGTCATGGAGTTTATCCTCATTAATCTCAATACCCATAGTTCTGGCCACGGTCATCAACTTAAAGTTCTCCATATCGTTCCTTACGCCCATCAGGAATGGTGTTACCATAACATACACATCCATGCAATTAGGATAGAACCATGATCCAAAATACTTATCCCCACATTGCTGGAATAAAGCCCGTAGGAAGCTGTTATCGAATCCTGCGTTGTTATACCCCACCAAATACATTTTATCCCTCTTGTCGAACTTATTCACGTATTTGGATAATATACCAACTAACTGCCTGTACCCTTCTTCCATAGGCTGATACGACTGCACTTGCTCCAAGGTAACGCCAGCCACGTCCAGTGCCTCTTGCTCTATCGTGGCGGCAGGATTCGGGGCTAGACGGATGTCAAACCTCTCGACCTCCTGCCCGTCGATATCCACGATCCCTCCTATTTGGTGTATCCCGTTTCTCCAAAATTTGACCCCGGTTGTCTCTAAGTCAAAAAATAACAGCTTGCTCATATTTGTTGATTTTTAAAATGTTCCTTAATCTTCTCCAATGCCTCATAAGATAGATAGCTGTCTATGGCCTTATTGCTATTCACTTTCATCAACTCATCAAACAGATCTTTAGCCAGTACTTTCCACTGTTCTCCCCAATCAAGAAGATTCTCAACTTTTGATCGTATATCCTTGAAATAAGAATCTACATCTGATTTAATTGATTTTGAATAGTATATAACATCTCCCTCATCCCTATCCATAATATAATCACATTGTGTCTCGATATCTTTTATATGACTATCTATATCACTACACATATAATCAACAGGTTTACGTATATTGAATATAGCTTCTGACGTAAGGCCGGTTATATTTTGTATGTCTTTTAAATTATCCATGATTTAATCAATTAAATATAACCCATCCACTTATAACTCCCATCGCAAAAATAGACAAAACCATAAGTGAGAACAGCGTCCAATCTTTTGTATTTAGTTTATTACTCTCCTTCTTTGCTTTTATTTTTTCAAGAATATTCTTGTCAACATTGAAATCGAAATCAAATATCGTATTATTAGCTATCTTCCCATCAATGTCTTTGTTATTAATAAATATCTGTCTCTTAACACTCATATCCCTAATATTTCTGCTACATAAACAAATCCATAACATATATAATTATCAGCGTCATGCTCCCCATAATCAACATGCCAGATAACAGCGCATGGAAAATAAAGTGGCATATCCTCGCCCATAGGTTCCTCTTTGAAGTCATCAATGTTTATCTTCTCCCTCCACCTCCACAGGTCTTGGATATCGTTCAAAATTAATTTCTCCATAATTACGACGGATATTAGATGTTATCAATTCAATAGCCAAGCTGATCATAGCTCCCGCTTCAGTAAGTCGATTCATTTGGGCATACATTCTATGCTCTGCGCTACGATAAGTCTCTCTACTACTTATGGTATCCAGTAAATCATCTATAGCGTTTCTAAGAAGATCGGTTATCCCATGCCCTCCTATGCCCTTGAAATAATAAATATCACGACCAGCGTAAAACATGTCCTGATAGTTATCCCCCTTTCTGTATACTAACGCTACCTTGCAGTCGTATTCCAAACTGTATCCTATAAGAGGGACATTAGCCATAGGCGGATTATCCTCTGTTTTGTATCTTATCCTTAGTATCTGTTTCATATAATCCACATTTAATCAAATCTATCATCAATGAGAATAATGCGTCTATAAGAAGTTTTTCGTTACTCCAATGTACGGAGATATCGTCCTCATCCATATACGACACGAACCACTTGTCTTCAAATTTATAGCACTCTAACGTATAACCCTTTATCTCGGCTGGGAGTAAGCTCAATAACGTCCCTACATCCCAAACCGGGTCGGATATATCCGGGGTAACGGCCTCGATCAGTCCTATACGACCAGCGTCATCCTCCATAGAATGCAATGAGTCAAGGTACTTGTCTCTGAATCCGATGGCGGTGGAGATAGGGAGGCCGGCCTCAACCAGCACTCTCCCCTGTTCTTTTGTGGTGAATATCCTTTCTTTCATCTAACCCTTGATCTTTTTCTCTACAGTAACAATCGTATCATTATGCCATCCCCCATGAGCCACTAGAAGAATCTCCTGCTGCTCGAAACCAAGCCCTGCCCCTATACCGCCGGAGTTCCACGCGCAGGTAATGACCACCCCGCCCTTCTTGGTGATCCTAGCTATCTCCTTCTTCTGCCTAGCCCAATAACTAGATTGCGTTGTTTGCATATTAACAGATCCTTCAAGTCTTTTATACGACTCAGATACCTGTCTCGCAGAATATGGTGGATCATATAATACCATATCAGCTATATTATCATCAAGATGACACAAGAAGTCCGTGGCGTCTTTATGATACATAGCCTTAGTCTCATGATCAAGATCGTTGGTTATCGTCCCTATATCGCTGTTTCTGGCGAATGGATCTACTATAACCATTCCGTCTTTTTTATATCTATCTATAAGTTCTCTTATCGGTTTTATGCTGAATGTCTCTTTATTCGGCATCGACCATGTCTTGTTTATAATCATATCGCTGTAATTGTGTTTTAAATATGAGTTTCATGGTACTTCTAGGTATAGGATCACATATATCTTCCCACCAATTCTTGTGCCCTTTCGGTGGATGTATATCCTTTTTCCATGAAGATCCCTTAACTGCCTTGATTCTTCCGTATGGTCTCATTTTGCTCGTGTTTACCTTCACATGTCACATTATATCCGTTTCTAATGACCCGAACATAAGCTCATCAGTAATTTTGCGAAATTCCTTTACAATATCATTTATCTGCTTACGTTCGATGCTTCTTAGCAAATGGGCTATCACATCCACTGTCCATCCGTTACCCGCTAAAGACATGGCCGTATTTGGGGCTATCCCGTCAAGGTAATCATCCGGCAATGTCTGTAGCCTACACATCTCCACCGGGGTCAGGTATCTGAATTTGTCTTTCATGTCAAAGGCATTAGGATATCTTCCGGGAGGCAACGATGATATCACGTTATCTTTCATGACTGTTGTCAGGCAATTACTTTTCTTAATAGAAACAGTATTTTTATCCCTTCTTACCTCCAAACATTGCGTTATTTTCACGTTCTTGTCATAATCCTTTCGATTCCCGTCCTCTCCTATCCTTCTACCGACAATGACTCCTATATATCTTCCTCTTATGGCTTCCGGATTCCAGTCCTTGTCATGCTCTAAAATATCATCCAATGATATATGCTTGTCTTTCGGCATTTCTACCGGCCAATTACACCAATAAAGACGATGCCGGGTCTGTGCCGAGACCAAGGCGCTATCGATCTCCAACGGCTCCACGCCCAGCTCTTCCGTTATCACCCGGCGATGCTCGTCCCGCATCCGGACGTTCTCGCCCAAGAACAGGATCTTACCTTTGGTCTCCTTCTTTAAATGCTTTACGATGTCCGAGAAGCAGAAGAAAAGCCTCCCACGAGCGTCCATAAATCCCTTACCCTTACCTGAGCTAGAGAAACTCTGGCAACAAAATCCTCCCATGACCAGATCTATGTCTTTCCAAGGGATATCCCATGTTCTCCAGTTATTGACATCTCCTAACCGGATAATATCAGGGAAATGCTTCTGGCTCACCTTTATACATGTATTGTCTATCTCCGAGGCGTAATAAGCATCTATAGGTATGCCGGCCCTCCGTAACGCTAGATACCCACATGATATCCCGTCAAATAATGATAATACTTTCATATTATTTATCGTTTAGGTATATAATCACTTTAATTGTGATATTACTCTAATAGCATAGAAGGAAACGCCCTTTCTCTCATCATTTGGATAAAACTCATTCCCGTTATAAGTCACTAACCATGCTTTCTCATAATTATATTGAGTGCTAGTCCAATAACTTGTAGCGCCTTCGTCTATATCTGATCCATCGATAAGAGACATGCATTTGTTAATCTCATCTAAATTATTTATGATCTCCATCCATTCTCCCACTGATGCCAGATATCCCATTTGCCCGTTCTTGAATTGAGTAACAGTACATTCATAAGCGGCACTAGCATGCGTATATTCCGCGATACTTTGTGTGTTTTGAAATCCATTAAAATCTTTTTTGCTTCATTACTTGATGTTATTGTAGTTACTCCTTGGATCAATCCAGTCGTATTAGACCAGCTTCGATTCTTAAGCTCAATACCTGAAATAACGAAGCTGCTGTTGTCGCTTATCAACGCCACTCCTACGGCGTCGTTTCTCCACGAATAATTCCATTTATCACTAGTATATAACTTGCCATTGGTGTGTAAGATATATATACCGTTTGAAACGGTTTGACCGCCTATCATCCTTCTTCTCATATTCTTCTACCTTGCTAATGTATGTTTATAATTCTAAGTTTATCATATTCTTCAGTAAGAATCCCATGATCAAACAATTTGCTAGCGTCTATTTCAAAGTCCCTATATTTGTCAGTTATATTGATATCAGCCCACATGTTCAATCTCCCCTTATCATCCAACTGCATATGGATAAAGCCTTTTGTCACCTTCTTCCCGGCTTTAAGAGCCTTTACGTCTTTATCGGTAATCTTTTTCATGCTTTCAATATTTTATCGATACAATTAAATTCATCTTTCATCCTGATCTTTATACCTCCATATGATAGTTCCTTATGAGCTGTGACAAAATAATCAACCGCATCTTCATCTAACAAACTATGCGGACACCTTTCCCATACAGGGTTTTGATCTAGATGATCCCATGTGGCTACAAGTAACCTATTCTTGTCATTATCAATAGCTATTTTGTATGTCCCTATAGTAGCCTTACGTTTAATGATCGCTCCATTTAACATCTGCTTCTTAGCCCAGCTCCATGAACCTCTCAACCCAAATGTTCTTATAATCCAGTCATTTATCTTCTTCATTTCAAGTTATTTGTTAAAAGCGTATAAATATAAATACATAAATTGGATAGGGCTATTCACCATACCCTTATCAGTAGGCTCGTCATACTTGTCAAGCCAAAGGCGAAGCGCCTCCCAGTCGATATCCCGTCGGTCACAGACCATGCAGGCTAGGTTAGCCCCGAACAGATCCCCTCCGCCACGTAAAGACTCGTTAAATCTCTTGGCTAGCCTTTTCTTGAATCCCTTATCATACCATATCCCGGAGGTAGCGGCATAACAATAATAAGCGTTGTACTTCATTTTCACGCCCATCTTCTCAAACAATGGCGTATGCCATATCCGATCCAGAAAGAATACTATTCCACGATATATGAAAGTCCGGAGATTCTTCCTGTATTTCTTCCCTAAGAAGCTATCTACGCAAGATATAGTTCCGCCTGAATAGTACCAGTTATTGGCGCCTCTCTTAACCTTATCCGTCATCTTGAATTTATTTTTCCTATCCTCTACCCTGTCCCAAGGCTTTAATTTATCCTCGTTAAATGTCGGGCAATAATGATAGTAATGATTGATCCATGAAAGGTATGGGTTGTATATCGTATATCCATTATCACTTACATATGAGTTTATCTCATACCCAAGCTTCTTAGCTAATGGCGATCCCTCATCAGCTAATACCTTCAATATCGGGTTCAAGTTCCATATCTGGTCTTGGCTGACGAACATCGAATAACAAGGATCCTCATCCTCGCCATACCATCCTCCCATGCCGCTTACGATCTTATCCAGATCAAGAGCATAATCTTTACCCCTAGAGAAATCATCCCTTATGAAGAAACCTTTGTAAGTAGGCATATCCTGCACTCCTGGTTGATCCTTAAATATCTCTTTAGCTCCTTCTACTAGTCTTTCCAGTGTCTGTAAGACAAAGAATATCTCTAGAGGATTATAGTCATGCCCATACACCTTATTGTGTATCCGAAGATATTGAAGAAGCTCGGCTATATTAATAGTCCCGTCCTCCACATATCCCGTATTGTTATCGAAGTTTATTTTGGCCAGAGGGATGTTACTCCCCGGCGGTTGATCTATGTCGTCATAACAATGAACAAACCGGTCGAAGAACAGATCCTTCCAGCCAAGATATTTATCCTCAATCGTCATGAGCTTATTTTTTATCGTACATAGACATGACGTTGATAAGGTCAGCCTTTCTAGCCATCCCCTCAAGTTTGTTAAAGCCATCCATATTATCTCCACTGATGATGATAGTAGGATATACTTCTATACCGTACTTGGATATCTCCTCCTCCGTGGCCTTGTTCTCCGGGATCTGGTTCAACGTAACCTCACCCTCATACTCCTGTAACGTGTTGGCGATAATATATCGCATGTAATCGCTGTACTCAGCGTCTTTCTTCGTGAAAAAATCGATTCTTACCATTTTAAACAGTTTTTAATCTATTAATAATTAAATCCGCTGTAAATATAGCGTTATCTATCTCATCCATACCTATTTTCCTTCCATCAAAATCGTTAGATAATAAATCTTTCACGATTTGATATCTGCGCTGCTCCCAATTTATGTCTATATCAAAATTCAGACACCTTACATAATCATAATTCAATTCATCATAACTATAATTGAGATACTTAACTATCGGAAATGGAGTATCATCATAAATAGTGCGCTTGATTAAATCAACGTATTTACCGGTTTTTTTATTGATAGCTCTTAATCTCTCATCTACTACTCTTTCTCCTGACTCTTCCATTCTATTAACCCTTTGTTATGTTTATCGTAATATAATAACGCTATGGCATTCCAGCACACTGCCGCCAGATGCATGAATCCCTCCTTGTCATATCTCTCTCCCTTTACATAAGCGACCAGATGCCTGTGGAGCGCCCCAAAGTAACGATTAAAACCATTAGGTATATCTTGCCATGAATTATCGGCGTACTTCTTGGCGCCTTTCGTATATACCTCTACGATGTTTTCTATCTCAGCCAAAGGAAGGAGGTCCCACCTAAGCTTACCGTCGGCCCGGTCGTCCTTGCCGCTGCCGTCTTTCCC
>ULMK01006245.1_pt1 | contig 21181 bp, 16 predicted proteins | sample 1951621 | NCBI WGS metagenome assembly ULMK01 (sample SAMEA4835547, study PRJEB28245) | human gut metagenome | biome: gut microbiome; material: fecal sample | place: Denmark | collected 2008
TTTACCACTAACAAATCCAGACTTATGTTTGCTATCATAAGTCGCAACAACAAAGTTAATACCTCTGTCAACTAGAGGCTTTTTTGCTTTCTCCTTTCAAATAATCATAGATTCTAATCAACCTCCTTAAATTTGTTCGAGTAGAAGGTTTAGAATTCTTTAATATATCGTTATCTTTTTCAAACTGAGTTTTTAAATAATTTTCTAATTCAATCAAATTTATTTGTTCTTTTTTCAAGTAAGCTATACATAGCATTTGCTTATCTATATCAGGTATTTCCATTAAAATACTTTCTATGTCAATTTGAGGGTGTCTACTACGTGCTCTCTCTATTGTTTTAGAAATAATATCTTCAAAATCTTTTACCAGCAACTTATCAATCCCTTCTATTCTCTGATATTTGTCCTCATATAAAGAATTAACAGGTAGTATACCTGAAACTTGTTTTGCTAGCGTTGGTGCATAATCTAATAAATCTTCAGTATTATATCTGAGATCATGCATCACAATATTTCTATACCATTGATCTGTAGAAATGCCTTTTAATCCATCTAAGCTAATTGTTTCTGTTGTGCCTATAGAAATTACTAATTCATCATTTGAAACTCTATCATCATCAATTGCAGCTACTTTAATATTTTCAGTAGGTTCATTTGATAAAGTAAACAAATATAATTCATCTTTTAATAATCGCAGTAAACGAACGGGTATTTTCATTTTCTTTTTGCCGATTGCATTATAAATTAATGAATAATCAGATAGAGTTATCTTTGTCATTGTAATCATTTTATTATCTTCAAATGCAAACGATGATTCACCAATGTCATACCCTTCCATTTCAGCATCGTATTCAATAAAAATAAATCTTTTTTTCAGTAATTTAACCTGTTCATTTGACATGCATTTTACTATAGAGCTTAAAATATCCCTAATATTAGAATCTGAAATAGAATAGCCCATGAAAATAATAGGATACTCCATGAATATAGTAAGTAGCTTAGCAGCCAAATATTCACGCTTCTCTTTAAATTCTTTATAGTCCTTTTCATTAATAACTATAGATTGAGGATCATTTAGAGAACCATGGATTTTATAAACTTCTGCAATCCCTTGTAATTGAGAAAACAAGAGTGCCTGCTGGCCTATATATATTTTATACTGTGACAAATATGTTTCAAAAAACAAGTCATAATTTGTTGTAATAATTCCAGCAATTGATTTTTTTGCAATATTGTTCAATAAAGTAACTTCATCTTTTAAATCTGGGCATAAAACTGATTTTTGTTTTAAATAATAACTCAGTTCAGCCTTAAATGGAGAACATCCGTTCTCTACTTTTTCAGTATATGCTTCATCTAAGCTTCTAATTTCAGGATTACGAAACCATTCTTTATTAAAGTCTTCCTCTATAAGTGATGCTATTTTAGGATTAATACCATATGGACTATTTTCAAAAGATGCTCGATCTTCATAAGAACGGTATGCAAATGAATCTTGGTTTAATTTATCAACCATTACTTTTAATAATCCCGTCCAGTCTGGTAAATTATAATATCTTCTAGATAATCCAGAGCCAACAAATAAAAACGGTATTGTATCTAAACTTTCAATTAGTTGTTCAATTGTTTTGTTCATATAACCATCCTTTCTCACTGACAATTATATAATAAAATTCTTTTAAGCGATATGTTAATGTTATCAATTCATAAGTAAATTAGCCCTACCCTTATATCCCTTTCTAAAGTTGTTGAGGCGAAACAATACGACTACTGCTTTGTCATAGATTATGAAAATATTCTCTTCTAAATTTAGAATAAGTCTTCTATATTATCTATACCCTTTATATGTAAAGATTACTTAATAAAAATGCATATTAGTTTTTATCTCTTCCTACTTATAGAATCATGAACATTCTTGCAATAAAAAAATAAGCCAGATTTCTCTGACTTATTCAAGCTTACACTCATAAAGAATCTGATTATCCTTTAAAGCTTTGTATTTATCACTTGTTTTGAACGTCTTTGTACTGCAACTTGGGGTGCATTAAATGTATTAGACAATGCATGAATAAGAAGTACTAGATCATTAATATTGTGAGATAACTCAGTATATGCTTCTTTGAAGGATGTATGAGGCATTAATAAAGCATCCGCAAAACGAATAGCTCTTAGTTCTATATCATTAATTCTGTATGTATGAGAATACTCATTACTTGGATTACTATCATAGATGTAATGAGCCAACTCATAGCATAAAGAGAAAAGAATTTCTTCATCAGTATATTCATTACTTAAAATAATGACCTTATCACTTTTGTATTTATTAATAAGTTGATTGGATATACCTATTGTTGCTTTGATATGGTAATCATTGAATTTTGTAGTATAGATATTAAAGCCTAATACTTTCGCAATTTCCATTACTGGTACTCTTCTTTTGTTGAGCTTAAGATTGTATTCTGGATTATTCAAGAGAGTATTAAGTTATTCTTCAGCATCAGTATCTATTTGATTGTAATCAAAGCAATTGAAGAAATCATGTTGTTTATAGTTTTCTATTTCAATACACATATATATTCTCCTTCTAATTTATTTAATAGTTCTAATACTTCCTTTATGTTCCTAAAAGTATATGCACCCTTTTGTATATACTTTTAGGCCATAAGAGAGAAGAATGTAATAATGAGTATGGTATGAGGATGTCTCTACCTTGCTTAATGCAGTGATCTGCTTGTCTTAATGCCCCACTCTTCTCTCCTGCTTCCATGATAATAGTCGCAATAGAAATACCACTCATAGTCGCATTTCTTGTAGGGAAATTCCATTTGTATACTTTATTACAAGGTGGGAACTGTGAGACAACAAGTCCATGTTTTTCAATTGCGAGTTGAAGGTTTTTGTTTTCTTTAGGATAGTACTGGTTAATAGGTGTTCCTATGACAGCTATAGTTCTTCCATTGTTTTTTAATGCTGTTTGGTGGGTTATTGTATCTATACCTTTCGCAAGTCCTGCATTGACAACTATATTTCTTTTAACCAATGCTTTAACAAGTATTTCTGTTTTTTCCATTGCTTCCTTAGAAGCATTTCTACTTCCTACTACACTTACAGACTTTTCATTTAATAAACGTACATTGCCTTTTAGAAATAAATATGGTGGTGCTACTGAAATCATAGCTAATAGTTTAGAGTATATCTCATCACCTTTCTTGACTAAGATAACGTCTTCTGGGAGAGTTTTAAAACTATCCTTGACTCTTAGATAGGTATGATAGAAATCCTTCTCTGATACGTGTAATTGTAAGGATAAGTAAGGGATATTATGTATGAGACCACTTCTATAATTGAAGTGGTCTAGTTGTACTATGAATTGACTTGTTTTCTTATCGTTACAATTGAAATATTGTTGGATTGTATAATACAAAATAGCATCTCTTACATATACATTATTGATATCCATAGTAGCCTCCTTTATGAGTATTCTATTATTGGAATGAGTGATTATCAAGAGAAGAAAAACACTATTGTATTCATAATATGTAGATGTATAATCAGGTCAGGAGGTATAAACATATGTGTTATCTTATCGCAAAAAGGAGGCATAAACCTGGATGTATCGCATTACAGACAGAGCCTGGAGAAGAAATGGCAAAATTTGCAGATAGAATACAAGAAAAACTTGGATATGATATAGAAATTATTACTATCAGTAGACCCACTGCCTATGGGGAGTATGAACCTTATCGTTTTGTAAATAGTTATGAGGAGTTTGAAAAAGAGGCAAGTCTACTTTAAAAGGAATCCTTAGTGTTTAGGATTCCTTTTATGCTCTATAAACTAACTTGTAATATGCTACTCGATATTTTTATGCATTACCTTTGCATTTTTATAACTTGAGCCTCTCAATAAGCTTGAAACAATAGGCTCCCATTACACTCATACTACGTGATAAATAAAATATAGGAAACCCCTGGCTATTTTGAATTACCTAAGATATCAAATGCACTCTTGCCTTTTCTTTTAAACTCACTTGTCTATTTTCTTCAACCACTCTATCAGTGTCAGAATATTAGCCTGCCGTTTCTTCGTAATATCTATCTGCTATATATTCCGCTGACTCTGCCCACAGACCGTTTTCTGTTTCCTGCAACGTCTTATATGTTTCTGATTTATAAAAACGTAATACAGCTTCTTCAAAACTAATTTGAAAATGTTCCTGTAATAATTTCACTACATCTCTGATCTGTATACATACATTCATTGTAATGTCTTTTCCATTAAAACTATATATATTCTCTGGCATAAGAGATCCTCCTAACCGGTTTTAGATATTCTAAGGCTTTTTCTGTATGATTGAAAAAAATACCTGACTCCTTTACTTTCCACAATCGTCATTTTTCAAATTATACTCCATGATTATTCTATCCACAACTTCTTCCGGTGACTTGTTATCAACAAATACACGATTGTGTATCCCTATCTTAGCATTAACCATTCCGTACCAATCTAGATCTGCTTGAATCTCTTTCATATAATAATCTTTATTCGCATTTTTGTAATTATCATCAGTATAGATCTCGTCATTTTCATCACTAAATACAAGCCTCGAAAAAATATTCTCTAGAGTATCGTACAGCTCAATCAGCAAATTATCGTCCGAAATAATGCTTGTTTTAAAGCTTTCAGTATAAGAAATGGGTGAAATTGCAAAGACAACATCTTCTTCCATTTTAATAATCTTCTTGATAATACTTCCTCGTTTCTGATCTCTCCACCGTAAATTCTCAGTGTTAACAAATTCCTCAAGAGACATTTTCAAGCGGTTTTTCACTTCTTCATCTAAATCGATAAACTTAATATCTAATCGTTCAGCAAGTAATTTCCCCACAGTAGTTTTTCCAACGTTAGAAACTCCAAATAAACATATCTTCATTCCTCTGTCCCCCCCTTACTGATATTATGCCTTTTATTAATAAAGCGTTCAATAATATTATCTCATTCTAATAGCAATAATATATTTTCCTAGCCTTAAGAAGAAAAAAGAGCGGTTTTAATCCGCTCTAGTGCATAGTTTATTTGTCTTGAGAATGTCTTTCACCGATTTGGAATTCTTCATTATGATCAAACATATATTTTACAGAGATAGGTGTGTCTCCTGTTAATTCAGTGAAGTCTTTTGTATGAATATCCATTTTACCTTCTCTAATAGCCTGTGCAAATGTAACCATGCCATCTGAAGAGAATGGTGCTTCTGAATCCTTTAGGAATACGCCATCAGTTGTTCTAGGGACACCCATTGCATCCCAGATCTGATAGTTTTCTTCATCAGTGACATTTACAAATGGTACATGGTTTCCTGTACTTACATCACCAATAGCACAGAATGTTGAAATAGTCATTAGTTCTAATCCGTTAATATTCCATACTTTATGATGGAATTCATTTGATCTATGTAATGCATAAGCTAATGCTTTAGCACAGTCTTTGCGAGAAATATAAGCCATTAGACCATCACCTTGTGAATTAGTAAGTGGTGCATTCATATGAGCGTAAGTAAAGTAGTTAGTAATCATTGCTTCAGCATATTGAGAGTTTCTCATGAACTGATAGTCTAGACCTACTTCCTTAATATATTTTTCAGTATAGATATGGTCTTTCTTTTCTACTGATGGGTTTGTTTCATCATCAGCATTAACCAAAGAAGTATAGATAATCTGTTTAACACCTGCTGCTTTAGCTGCATCTACAGCATTCTTATGTGCATTTTGTCTTTTAACACCAACAAATGGCATAGAGATTAATGCGAGAGCATCAGCCCCTTTAAATGCTTCAACTAATCCATCAGGATTATTAAAGTTAGTTACGTGTGTTTCTACACCCTTTTCAGCATATTTCTTAAGTGATTCTTCGTTATAACCACAAAAGATTAAGTTTTCTACTGGTTCTAATGTAAGTAATACGTCAGCAGCTAATTGACCTAAGTTTCCATCAACACCAGTTAATAATAGTTTTCCCATTAAGTTATCCTCCTATTTTCTATATTTATCATGATAATACTTTTAGAATTTGTTTATAAGTGAGTTTCAGATTTAGAAAATGATTTTTAGCTTTTCTAAGCCTTATAGGATGATACAGGTATTAACATACTCATCGTATAAGAACCTAGCCTCAAGAAGAAAAAAGAGCGGTTTAATCCGCTCTTATGCTTCAAGTGTGTCCTTGTATTCTAGATATTCATCAAATGTTGATAGACGGTCAATTGTACCTTCTGCAGTGAATTCGATAATTCTATTCGCAATTGTCTGAACAAACTGGTGGTCATGACAAGTAAATAGAATGTTTTCTGGGAAACGAATTAAACCTTGGTTTAATGCCTGGATAGATTCTAGATCAAGGTGGTTTGTAGGTTCATCAAAGATTAATACATTTGCATCATGCATCATCATTTTAGCAAGCATACATCTTACCTTTTCTCCTCCTGATAAAACATTCGCTTTCTTTAATGCTTCATCACCAGAGAATAACATTCTACCTAACCATCCTCTTAATTCCTGTTCATACATACTACCATCAGTAAACTGTCTTAACCAGTCTAATAAAGATAATTCACAATCATTAAAGAATGCTGAATTATCTTTAGGGAAGTATGACTGAGTAGTCGTAATACCCCATTTATAAGAACCTTCAAAGTCTTTGTCTTCTCCCATGATGATCTTAAAGAATGCTTCTGTTGCTTTATCGTCTCCTACAAAAGCAACCTTTTCATTTGGAAGAATAGAGAAAGAAACATTATTAATAAGAGTTTCTCCATCTACTACCTTAGTAAGGTTTTCTACATTTAATACAATGTTTCCTACTTCTCTACCTGGTTTGAAACCAATGAATGGATATCTTCTTAGTGATGGTTTCATATCTGCCATTTCTAAGTTATCTAATAGTTTCTTACGAGAAGTAGCCTGTTTTGCTTTAGAAGCATTGGCACTGAAACGTGCAATGAATTCTTCTAATTCTTTCTTTTTAGCTTCTGCTTTCTTATTCTGATCTTTCATCTGCTGGATCTGCATCTGAGAATATTCATACCAGAAGTCATAGTTACCTACATATAGCTGAATACGGCTGTAATCAATATCAGCAATATGTGTACATACCTTATTCAAGAAATAACGGTCATGTGATACTACAATGACTGTGTTCTTAAAGTTTAATAGGAAGTTTTCTAACCATCTGATACTCTTTAGGTCTAGATGGTTTGTAGGTTCGTCTAGTAAAAGAATATCAGGGTTTCCAAATAAAGCCTGTGCTAATAATACTTTGACTTTCTGGTTACCATCTAAGTCTCTCATATACATATCATGGTATTCTGTTGTAATACCTAAACCATTTAACATGATTTCAGCATCACTTTCAGCATTCCAGCCATCCATGTCTGCGAACTCTCCTTCAAGTTCTCCTAGTCTTATACCATCTTCATCATTAAAATCAGCTTTAGCATATAGTTTTTCTTTTTCCTGCATGATTTCAAATAATCTCTTATTACCCATGATAACTGTTTCTACTACTTTGTTGTCATCATAAGCAAAGTGGTCCTGTTTTAAAACAGATAGTCTCTTATTAGGTTCAATAATAACTTCACCTTTGTTTGGTTCTATTTCACCTGATAATATTTTTAAGAATGTGGATTTACCAGCACCATTTGCACCAATAATCCCATAACAATTTCCTTCAGTAAATTTTACTGATACATCTTCAAATAAAGCGCGATCTCCGTATCTGAGTGATACATTATGTGTTGATATCATAGTCTACATTTCCTTTCGTACAGAGATGTATTATGCCATATTTAGTTGATTATGTCTAGTAAAATTGAGATATAGGTGGAGGATAGAGATAGTAGTACTATTATATAGAGAAAAGAGACTAAAATAACTATATATAGTAAATTTAGTACTAAGATTACTATATGTAGTAAATAGAGAGTCTAAGATTACTATATGCATTAGATAGAAAAACTGATATAGGATAGATGGATATATAAAAAGAGCAGGAAGCAGTCCTGCTCATAGTAAAAGAATTACAGGTTTTATCCTGGTCGCCAGGCTCATATATCTATTCGATATATACTCGGACGAGATTGTTTTTAAGACTATCTCTTGTCTACAGTTTGTCTCCTAACTGCAAGGCTCATATATTTTATCAATATATACTCGGACGAGGTTGTTTTGAATTCTACCTCTTGAATTCAACTTTTTACGGTGCCTGTACACCGGGAACATTACTGTTCCTTTACTTTATCTATAAGATATCACAGATTGGTGAAATGTCAATGAAACTAATCAAAATTTAATATCTCAGCAGGAGAAAGCACAAAACATAAAGTTGATGTAAGAATCACTAAAAGCGTCATTGAAGTCTATTACAAGAAGAAACGTATCTGTTCTCATAGACGTTTATATGGTGATTTTTGTCAGTATTCTACCAATATGGATAATATGCCATTAAAATAAAGCGGAACAACAAGCATATAACAGTTGAAAACCAATATTAAAGTTGGCAGACTCATATTCATCCAATCAGTTTGAGGAAGAGCACCATATGGCACTTCACCACTTAGCTGTGTCCCGCTACAGTTATATTAAATTAATTATTCTACATTATCAAGATCTTAAAAAAACAAAAGAAGAACAGGTGATTGATGATAACTATGCAATTATCAGAGGTTCATCATATCATGAGTAATACAGAGGAAATCCATGAGTTGACTTTTGAGCTAAAACAGAGACTTCTTATAGATACTGAAACAGATTCCAAACATAACCATTAGATTGAAAACCGTATTAAAAATGTAAATTTTATAGAATCTAAAGTTTTAGCGACTCAAGTAAATATACAATTAGGATATTTAAGTGGTCAAGTTCATTGGAATGTTTGGCCACTCTCATTGGAATGTTTGGCCACTCTCATCGGAATTTTATGAAAATTGCTAGTTGGCTAAGAGTACCGAAGAACTTGGTCAACCTAATCGGAATGAGTGATCAATTAAAGTGAAATTATTTAATTGTATTGACTCTCATATAATGTAATGTCCGTTTAACGAATAGATTAACAATCTCCCTACTAATCATGTAATTTAATCTATCCCAATAGAATAAATCAGATAAAAAGAATAACCAATTAATAATCATTACGGATAATTAAATAACAAAATGGACACTCTATAAATTTATCCTTAACTCATATCACTATATTTAATACTTTTCCACATACGTCTTCATCATTAATGTATCAAAACGATTCTCAAGTAAGTACAAATAATCTTTCTTTATGAATAACTCAGTACCACTATATAACGGAATACTATCTCTAGAATATTCATTATTTCCTTTATAACTTGAATACCATTTTCTCATTATAAAGACTTCATCACCTTTTTGATCAATTCCTATATATCTTCCATTTAAAAAATCAAAATCCATATGTATGTTAAAAATATCAGAAACTATTTTTCCAGGCCATAGATAAGTTTCATCTTCTAATTCTTGATCAAATGTTTTAATAAGATTAAACAATGATGTTGAATCATTTGAAACAGGATAGATCACGTCTTTTTCTATATTCACTGATTTGCATTCTCCAAATGGAATTCTCTGAGATTCATTTTTCTTCTCGACCATCCCTTCATATGCAACTGTTACAGATACTTGTCTAAAATCAATCTGTTTTCTTACCTCAATGCACCCTATTCTAACATACTCATCTATCTCATTGCTATGTGAAATAGGGTGACATGAATTTTCTTTATCATAGAGATGAATTTGTGGTTGTATTTCACGGCACTTAAACAATCTATACATGACTTGATAATCAGGTATCAAATAAATTAAAAATTGAGGAATTAAATCAAATTTTCCCTCGAGATAGACTTTTTCAAGAATTGAATGAAGAGCATATTGAATAGAATATGATTTATATACAGTATTTCTTTCAGTAGCACGTCCTGATGCATCGACATAATCTTGCATCTTTCTATTCAGCAACTTAGATTTATGTAATGTATTATAAATTTCTACATAATCGATACCACATACTTTAAAAAGATACATAATAGGATCTCGATAAGCTGCGTATTTAGCATATTTATCTGGTATACTATTTGAATTTTCTTCTCCAAGGTCATAAAGTTGTTCTGCTAAATAAAATTCAACATCTTCATTTTTCTTATAATTTGGTGCATCTTTATCTGAACATTGTGAGAGAAAACTCTTATAAATTGTAAATACTGAAAACATGACATCTAAAAGCATATTTCCTGTTGGATAAATATCATCAATTGCATCATTAATTCTCTTTTTCTCAGAATCTTCTAAACAATTACCATAATAACGTATTAAATCCGCAATAGCTAGTTGTGTCACAAGATTATACTTTCCTAATTTTTTCAGACAGAATAGTATAGATTCTGTAAATTCTAAATAATTCTTTTCTTCTGCACAATCAGCTATATAGGCAAAGGTTGAAAGAAATGATTCCTTTCCACCATCATTAAAACGCATTAATAAAACATTACGTAATAATGATAATTCATTAGTTTCTATTAAGATATTTTCATCTGGATAAAGGTCTAGATTAGGGAAACGAAGTTTCATAATCTCAAATGCATTTCTCCATATTTCAATCATTTTATTTTTATCAAATTCAAATGTTGATAATGTATTTAAGATGCCTTTTGTGATTCTTCCTGAATAGTTAATAATTACTTCTGGTGACTCACGATAAAATGTTTCTACAGCTACTTTGCAATTTAGTTGCATGCTATGGATAAGCTCTTCCTTATCAATAAAATAACTTAGACTTTCGTTAGAGTAAATATACATCAACATGTATACTTCTGCCAATGTATCATTATCTAGCTCAAGTTGCTTTATCAATATAAGAAGATTGTTTTTACGTTCCTGAGTGGTGTTAAATTTATAAGCTTGTGCAATTATATTTTTTATAAGACCAACAAAAATATTTCTATCATTTTGATATTTCTTAATGAATGCACAAATATTTGAAATATCTTTTTCATATAAATCATTGTTCTCAAACCACTTAATTGCATCTTCTATAGTTACAGCATCAAAATGTGGTTGATTATCAAATATATTATCAATTTTCTCTGTTTCTTCTTCACTTAAATTATCAGTGTTGTTGGTATTAAAGTATTCTATATATTGTGAAACATCAATTCCTGCAGAATCTGCTAATGTTATAAATCCTTTGATACTTTCATTTTTCATAGAATGACTTTCTATCCAAGGTTCATCAAGAATATTAAATCTCGAAACTATATTAATGACAAGTTCGTTCATACGACGTTTAATTAATTGCCTTTTGTATTCATTTTCTTCTATGAGCATATGATTTAATATATCAAGTGCAGATGTTGCTGCATTAATAATAGTTGTACTTATATCATTTGGTAGAGACTCAATTAATCCAATTATAATGTCTACATACTTAGGATTGTTACAGTACTTATCTATAACTGAACGTATCATTTCATCATGGACCCAGTTCCTTCCCTGATCAACCAATTGAGAAGATAAAAAAGCAAGTGCGTAGCTTGAATCTGTATCTAATAATATATCAAACCAAATATTTAGAAACTGATTTGTTGCTCTTCCATCAGTATGATTTACTACAGCAAATGCCATTTTTGTGATAATATCACGTTCTTTTTTTGTTTTACCTTCTAATGATTCATAAAACACATGATAAGATTCTAAAATCTGTTCTAAAATTATATCCTTGTGAAACCCATACGCCACTAGATAAGAGATTCCCTCATCATAGTACTTCAAGCCTGTTAATTGATTATACTTATAAATTATACTTGCAAAAAGAAGTTTTGAAGCTGCGATACCATCATACACCTCTGTGTTTTCCATATTTTTCTGAATCCTAAATAAATAAGGTTTAACAACTTCATAGTTATCAGCAGTTAAATAATTAGATATCAATTTCAAAAAATCTGCTTCAGTCAATGGGCCAACCGAACTATGATCCAATCTGGCAGAAGTGTCTTTAGTAAGGGTTTCTAATATTTCCAACACTGTAATTAAATCATTTATCTCACCATATTGTTTAATTAGATTCAAAGCTTTCTTATATGAATCAAAAAGTTCATTTTTCAAATAATACAAATCGTATGTACGTGTTTGTCCTTTGGAAATATTTGTATCACTTATCAATAATCTTAAGTTAGAAATAACTGATTCACAAATAACTTTAGGGTCCATATCCTCTTTACAAGCATATAATTCTGCCATTTTAACTGAATATAGAATCCAATTATAATACCAATTGATATTTTTACATTCATCACAGATTGTTTCTATAGCACTACTATTATTTTGCTTAGAAAGATAATATATTTGAGAGAAAAAATTATGATAGATTTTTATATCATCTTTATTTGGTATTCTTATATCTTTGATTTTCTCCAAACATTCTTTTGCATTTTCAAAGGTAACCTCACCACTAGGATAATAACCTGTTTCAATATACGAAAGATAGTTTCTCCAATTTATAAGATTTTGATTGTTCGCAATTGAAACAATTTGGTTGAATTCCATATAATCTATTAATTCATTATACGCAATCTCAATACATTGATTTATTATTGAGTCATCCTGTTTTTCTAAACTTTTCATAAGTTCAGGTACAACACAAGTGCCCTGCTCATCAATAATACATCTAATATAATACTTATAGTTTTCAACACCATATTTTGTTACATCTGGATCTAAATATAATTTCCACCATGTGTTCTTTCCTGTTTTTGATGAAATATAGCAAGCAATTAAACCCTCATTCACATTAAAAGTAGGTTTTCCATCGATTTGCATTAACTGATTCAATTTATCAGCTCCTTTGAAATCACAAATTGCTTGTAGATATTCTTCACCTGTACTTTCAAAATCATTCAAATCATCAAGCATTGCTAATAATTCACCAGCTGTTACTAAAGAAACTAAATCTCGTGCTCTACCTGCACTACGAACAATACAATTCAAATTCATTCTAATACGTTTTCGAGAATAGCCCTCTGAAATTGATTTACGAACAAATTCAGTATCTAGCAAAGCTATATTTTCATTATCCTTCTTGCTTTTATAGAGTAATCCGGTTAAAAAGTAAAATGATTTATCAAATTCAAAAAATGGTTTTTCTTGTAACCAATCCACAAGGAGACCATAAACATTCTTTTCTATATTAATTTTTTTCTGTTTCAATGAATCCAAAACAAACCTACGGAAACTTTCATGATATATAGAATAACCACCATTTGATTCATTTCCAATCAATAAAGGATGTAACAATGATATATCTTTATACACATAGTCACCGTCACCAGTAATCTCTATCAAATCCTCTAAGTTAAGATAGAAATCAGCTGCGCAAAGTGCATTAACTGTTTTATTATTATGAACTTTCGTATACAAGTATGAATAATAATCAAACAAGTTCGTATCATAGTCCGGTATATCTTCTATCAATTCTATACTTATATTTGTATTCTCTAATTCTTTTAAGATATAACTAATATATAAAGCGTTTCCTTGAGATTTCTTAAGCAGATAATCACTTAACAATGAATTTGTATCACATCCAACCCTATTATCACTAATATGAAAAGTATGCATCAAAGATCTTATTTGTTCTAATCCCCATGGTTCAATATCGAAAACATTATAGTTGTTCATTTTGAATTTTTCCAATTCATCTATCGGCTGAGAAGAGATTATAACACAACAATTATCTGGGTACTGTATTTTTAATAATTCAGATATGATTTCTGTCTCAGATTGTGAAATAACATCTTTATTAAGTTCATATTCTCTAGATATATGATCAAGACCATCTACCACTAAATAGAAGACATCTTTAATCTTAGAAAGAAGATTTTCAAATTCTTCTTTATTGGCTCCAAATCTTGTTATTTTTTGATTATTTAATTCTGGATATTGATCCACTATTTGTGAAACCAGATTTCCATACAATGAGGAAGTACGTATTCTATCAATATTATTGACATCTTGTAATGATTGGAAACAATTATAACGTATTACTTTTCTACCCTCATCCATAAGTTTACTGATGAATTCATCTATAAGCCAAGATTTTCCTGAGCCTGGATTACCTCTAACAATTACATGTTTTGAATCATTTATTACTTTTTCTAACCTTAGAATCTCATCATTAAGTTTTATATGATGTTTTAAATCTATGGGAAATTTTTGATCAATTTTTCCATAATCCATTATTAATCCGAGTTGTGCTAATAATTGACTAGTATTTAAGATATCTCCAATAGCCCTAGAGTGTTTTACTTTACTAGCGAGCTTATTAATTACATCTTCTACTTTAAGATTATTATTAGGATAAATACCAATACCAAGTTTTTCAACTTGTGTTATTAATACTTTTTCTATAGGCCCAGGATTATCTAAATTAAGACTAGCTTTAGGCATATCTAAAATAATTGTTAATTCATCACAAAAAGATATAAATTCTTCTCTGTTTATCTTAGCTTTCTCAATTTCCCCATTAAACTTTTTCCATTTTTTTGGTGGTAATTTCCCTTCTGGCCAAAATTTTTTTCCATCAAATAAATATGCAATATTTAGAAAAGGAAAAGATTCATCTGAAATAGGTTTTAAAAATTCTAAAATTTCATCTTCAGGAGTAGGTCTATCCCATGCGAGGCATAATTTTATTTTACTATCACTTATAGTTGTTCTTCTCTTTTTCCAAGATGCAAAAAGGTCACTCAATGCAGTATCATGACTATTCCCATTAGAAAAATCATCTTTAGTAAGTTTATGTTGTTTTTTATCATCAGAGTATTTAATTTGATATTCAGTAATACCATTATCTGTTATAACCTTTAAATCATCAAATTTATCACCTTCAAAATCTTTTTTATCAACAATTATTTCAGCATCTATATGATGAAGTATGAGATCTAATATAATCGAAACAGTAAAGTAATCCTGATATTCATATCCTTCATGCTTTGGATCAGCCATTTAAAAACCTCCTTATATTCATATAAATTGGTCAATATCTATAATATTAGAGTAGCAAAAGATAAAAAATTCACTCATTTTGTAAACACTGTTATGAAATGACCGTTGTCAAGACATAAATCAACTTTCATAATATTTCTATTAAGTTTTATCATCAAGGGCATAGAAAGACCTCAAATCATATACTTTTAGTAACAAAAGAACTTCAAAATAAAAGCGGAAAATGGTATAATTGTCCGCGAATATAAATAAATATCTTATTGTTTCTGTTTAATAAAAAAATGGCACGAAAGGTATAGGTTTAACACCATCTAATGATTTTGGTAAGCCTTTGAATACCTTCTTTAGTAATAGAATAATATAACCAGCTACAAAACCATATAGTAATGCACCTAAGAAGCCAGGTGTTGCAGCTACTTTTGCAGCACTAGGATCTAAGAATGTTGCACCAGATTTAGCAAGTAAACCACCTGCAAAACCTACAGCTAAACCAGGACGGTCCGCAATAGACATAGCGATAAATCCAGAAAGGATTGGTAACATCATACCAAATGATACGTTACCCATGTTATTAAACCAAGCAGCAAGAGGTGTAGAAGAACCAAACTTAGCCCCTGCACTCTTATCATCTACTAAGAATGAGATGGCAATCATGATCCCACCAGCAACAACGAATGGTAACATATGACTTACACCATTCATTAAGTGCTTATAGAAGCTTCTACCAGCACTTTCATTTGATACAGCTTCTTTTGCATCAGCACTTGCATGATAGATAGGTGCTTCACCATTTTTAATCTTATTAATTAATTCTTCAGGATGACGGATTCCTTCAGTGACTGGAACGATTAATACTGGCTTACCATCAAAACGAGCCATTTCTACGTTCTTATCTGCTGCAACGATAATACCATCACATGTTTTGATTTCATCTGCAGTTAAGGCATTTCCGATCCCTTCAGAACCGTTTGTTTCTGCCTTTAATGGATAACCAAGCTTTTCACCTGCTTTAGTTAAGTTTTCTGCAGCCATGAAAGTATGCGCAATACCTGTAGGGCAGGCAGTAACAGCTAATACTTTATATCCAGTAGTGACTGGAGCTTCTGCTTCTTTTGCTTCTTCAGCATCTTTTTCTGCTTCCTTCTTATCGATCATGCTTAAGAATTCTTCTGGTGTTTTCGCATTTAATAAGTCTTTACGGAATCCTTCATCCATTAATAATGCGGATAACTTTGCTAGAGCCTGTAAATGAGTGCTTCCTCCATCAGCTGGAGCTGCAATCATGAAGAATAAGTGAGCAGGCTGACCATCTAATGATTCATAATCAACACCATCAGGCACAGTCATAGCTGCTAACCCCGGTGCTTTAACTGCCCCAACCTGAGCATGAGGAATCGCAATTCCTTCACCAATACCAGTAGAAGTCAATGCTTCACGGGCTAAAATACCTTCTTTGTATGCATCCTTGTCTGAGATCTTACCAGTTGCATACATTAAATCAATAAGCTTGTTGATTGCTTCATCTTTTGAACTCACTGAGACATTGAGTTCAATGCCCTTTAAGTCCAATAATTCAGTAATTTTCATATTGTTTATTCTCCCTTTAATTGTGCGAGACATTCATCAATGAAGTCTCTTTTCGCAAGTGAATATGAGAATGCTGTTGCTCCACCACATGCAGTACCAAGTGCTAAAGCTTCATCATAATCTCCATTATTTAAATAACCAGCCACAAAACCAGCTACCATAGAATCACCAGCACCTACGGAGTTCTTTACTGTACCCTTACATACACCTAAACGATGTGTATTGCCATTTTCATCTACTAATAAAGAACCATCACCAGCTAGTGAAATCAATACATTACGAGCACCCATTTCCTGTAGCTTATTTGCATACATCACTAGATCCTCTTCAGTTTCTAACTTAACATCAAAAATTTCTTCAATTTCATGATTATTAGGCTTAATCAAGAATGGATGATAAGCTAATACATTAACTAATAGTTGTCCAGTTGCATCTACTACAAACAAGATACCCTTGTTCTGTAATCTTTCTAGAATTTCTTCATAAATTCTAGGACTAATGCATTTAGGAATAGAACCAGAAAGAACTAATACATCACCTTCTTTTAATGTATCAAGCTTTTTGAATAACTTTTCTACATCTTCATCAGTGATTTGAGGTCCCATACCATTGATTTCTGTTTCTTCATCACTACGCATCTTTACATTAATACGTGACATACCTTTTTCTACCTTGATGAAATCAGTCTTGATATCATACTCACTCTTAGCACGACGTACAATTTCATCACCTGTAAAACCAGCTACAAAACCTAAAGCCTCAGATTCATAACCTAATTCTTTAAGAATTGCGGAAACATTAATGCCCTTACCTCCACAGAACATATGTTCTTCACATACTCTGTTGACTAATCCCTGTTGGAAATGATCAACTGTAATAACATAATCTAATGCAGGATTAAAAGTAATTGTGTAAATCATTTACATGGTCTCCTTTTTTTCATAAAAATCTTTTTATTACAGCGCTATTATATGATGTAAATGCTTTCTTTGTCAATAGATTTCATGTAAATAATTTACTTTGATTAATACTAAAAAGTATGACAACTAGATGTAAAAACATCTTTGTCATACTTTTTCTGTTATCGGTCACTATACTAATATATTATCTCTTATCTACCGCAAACATCTCTTCACACTGGATCATAGACTTATGTAAGTCTTCTCTACTTATGCAGTAACATACTAACACATTCATATTATTATCATATCCAGTTTTTTTCTTTACATGACCATAATTTGTCAAATTCTTGATCTAGCTGAATAGCATTTACTATCGGCAGCAAAACAGATTTAATAATTTCAATTGTATCTTTAAAGTTTATGTTGCCCATGACTTTTTTCTTTTTCATAAAGTTATTCCATTTGTCATTTCTCATATTATCTTCCACGAAATCTTCCTCAAAAGCAACAATATCATTGAATGTAGTCCCTCTATGAGAAAAAGTCTCTTGAATTGCCTTCTGTAAATCTAATCCTACCAAATCAAATTGTATTACTAAAATATATATGTCATAGAAATCCTTATATCTTCCATTAATTAATCCCAATGATACAATCGCTTCAAATTTTTCAGCGATTACAGAGCATATTGAATATGCATATATTTTTGGAGAATCCATATCGAGAATCATAGGAAAATCCATTTCTACTCTATCTGGATAAACAACATCACCAAATCCAATATCTATTGATACAGGTATTCTCGTTCTGCCTAAATATGCATGTATGGATATATTTACTCCATGGTATTCTTTAAATTCTGTAATACTACGAATATTCAATGAATTTAAATCAAACCGTATTGCATCATCATACTCTATTGAAAAAATCTCGCGAAACACATCTCTCATTCTCTCTGTATCATTAGGAATTTTATCTGCAAGTAAATCAATGTCTTTTGTCACTCTAGTAAATTGCTTATTGAATAGAGCATATAGAAAAACTCCACCTTTAAGAGTGAATCTATCTGCATATTCAGAAATCGATAATCTATAAATCGAACGTTCTAAAGCGTATGCAAATAGATTATCTTGCATAGATCCACCTTCTTTCACAGACATATTTTTTAACCGTGCTTTTACAGATTCAGGATTCATTATACAAGCACCTCCAGATATTTTCTCATGATATCTCCACACTTACACTTGTCAGCATAACGTATCAACTGATTGAGGTTTCTATCCCTTCTTCTCAAATAATTCACTAATACTTCTTTTGCTTCTTCTATTCCTACCTTATCACGATAGAAGATTATATCCACAACTGTTTTTTCAACATTATAAATATGAAATAGATTTTTTCCATCTGCAATAGTCTCTATTCCTAAGCTATATCGTTCATTTGTATAATAGTGAATATCAATTTCAGGCCAATCAGGAAGAGTAGAAACCCTTGATTTTCTTTGTATAGCTACATCAACTACATCTGGCATATAATTCGTAAGATCGTAATAAACCGCTGCACTCATTAAACATATAACTCCTTGAGGTACATATCCATATATATAATAAAACTCTAACTCCTCGCCTTTAAAGGTCATATTCTCATAGAATTTCTTATTTAGTTTTCTAAGTAGTCCCTTCTCTACAAGTCGATTTATTTTATACAAACTAAAACCCATTTCTTTTAGTTCTTCAACCGAAATAATCATTTGATTGTTAGGTATTATATTATTGTTTATCATAATAATTATCACCTCCTATTTTTATTTATTTTCGGCATTTTTATCATTGTGCCGAATTACATTAAAATTATAAACATTAATATCTTCTGCGTCAATCACTACAGAGTATACTTTGGCCTAATGCTTCGTACTTCATATTTGAAGTCTGGACTTCCAAGTTGCTTATGCATCTATATAAGATAGTCTGACATTTAAGTATCCACCTATTTTTGTTAGTCCTTATCCATTCAAAATATACTTCTTACTTTTACTTGACAGAGTTGCTGCAAGATTATTCCTACTAAAATATCATACTAGTGTATTTGTTTATTAAGACTTCTTTGAAGCTGTTCAATTCAAAAGAACCTAGCATTTATCTTTGATAGCTGATGGTCTTATTTAAATATACGTTTAAGCTGCTATTTTACTGTAAAAAACTTTTTCTCGTTCCTCCTTCTTTTGATTTAAAAAAATTCTCTATATATTATCTATACCCAACTTATTCGACAAATTCTTAATCAAATCTATTTTCAGTAATCGAATCTCCTTTAGAGGGGGGGGAATTTCTCTGCAATCTTTAATTAAAATAATAAAAAAAAAAAAAAAAACAGATAACAATTATTATGCTATCTGTATGTATTATCTCTTATCTACCGCAAACATCTCTTCACATTGGATCATAGACTTATGTGCATTCTCTACCATCACTGTTAAGAATAAGAATATAATCTCTATAACAGTCATTGCAGAAACTCTAGAAAAACAGAACTCATCAAGAAAAAGTTTTTCTCTTGTTGCAGTCGTAATATGATATTGTACTTCTTCTCCTATGGCAGAATATGCATTATTAGTAATACCTAAAGTCATAGCCCCATTCTTATTGGCTATCTTAACTGCTTCTAATACTTTATCTGATTCACCTGAGTTACTAATTGCAATCAGTACATCTCCTTTACCTAAAGTAAAGGAATAAGATAACTGTGTTTCCCATATAGTACCTGCAGTTGTAGGAATACCTAATTCATTGAACTTAAAAGCTGCATCAATAGCCACAGGAATCGTATTTCCTACTGCTACTATCTGTACCCTAGAAGCATCTTTAATACCCTCTAGAACCTCTTTAAATTCATCTGTATTAATCGAATTGACTGTCTGTTTAAGTTCAGTAATTTTATTTGCAAGTATATTCTGCAATGATTGTGGTATATTCTCTAATGATATTTCATTAGATATTTCCCCACCTTTATGTGTATCTACAAGTTCCTGTGCTAAAGAGACCTTTAAATGGGCAAACCCCTTTAAACCTACCTTACGACAAAATCTAGATACAGATGCAATAGAGACATCACTTGTTTCTGCGAGTTCAGATACAGTCATATCTACTACTTCTTTTGGATTATTTAATATATACTTCGCAATCTTCTTTTCAGCGTCAAATAACTGATCATATAACACCGTAATATTATCTAATACACTACTCATTCTTATTCTCCTTCTACAATGAAATTCCTTACATCATCATGTTAACACAAAAAAATTCTTTACACAAACAGATAGAGAAAATGAGAGGGTCATAGATATATCCCACTCATTTAAGATGCATCCTAGTAATAATTTGTATCTGTTATCTTTTTTAACATTACTCATATCAGTATTGTGATCAGATTGCTTCTTATTATCATTGATAAGAACGCAAAAAAATAACTACCTCGTCTCGAGAAAGTTGAGATAGTTATTTTCTCCACTTAAATCCAAGAACAACCGCTTACTGGTTGTTTCTTAAATCAGTTTCATTATAGTTTGTGTTCATAGTCAAGTCAATCTATACATCTTTTTAGGATTAGCTTATCTGATTC
>ULMK01004280.1_pt1 | contig 21128 bp, 28 predicted proteins | sample 1951621 | NCBI WGS metagenome assembly ULMK01 (sample SAMEA4835547, study PRJEB28245) | human gut metagenome | biome: gut microbiome; material: fecal sample | place: Denmark | collected 2008
AGTTCTTTCTCAATCTTTCACCCTTTTCAGTTTCATCAGTTATATATTCCTCCTTGATTGCATCCAAATTAGCAAGGGTTTGTTCATACCTTCTTACTTCATCTGGTTCTACATCAGCTTGTAATGCAGCATCAATTCTCTTTTGTCTTTCATCCAATCTTGCTTGAACAGTCTTTTCAACTGCTTCTGCAAAATCTTCTGGAGTCTTGATACCATTTAATGTATCATCATCAAGGTCAGGGAAGATACCTTCTTCTTTCAAGGCACTGGCAATGGAAGAGTAGAAGTTAGTTTTGGGAGAAGTACCTTTGTCCTTTTCAGATTGGGTATCTTCCTCTTCTTCTTGATTATCTTTTCCACTACCTACGCTCTCTGGATTATCAAATAAATCATCAGGATTTATCTCTTCTTCCTCAGTAGTTTTTTCATTTTCTTTTTCTTCTTTCTCCTTTGGGGCAGGTGGAGTTACCTGTGTTTCTTCTTCACCCCCATCATCAGAAAATAGATTCTCTACATCTATTTCATCCCCTGTCATAATGAGGTCTTCACTTAATTCTCCTATCATATTTCTACTCCTTTAGTTATTAAACTGATGCAAAGATAAGAGGAGTTTATGACTTCTACAACATAGTAAATAAGACTCTTACAACTCTATAAATAAATTACTTATTTACTGCCAAAAGATAAGGGTATAGTAATAATACTACACCCTTCCCATTTCTACTTCTTTGTAGGTTTCTTTCCACCTTTAGGTGGCATCTTTCCACCTGATTTACAAGTCTTTGCCATAAATAATCTCTCCTATTCTATTGTTAAACTAAGTTCCTCTCCAAGGAGTTTTGCTTTCAGCATTACTGAATATAACTCCTGAAAGGTAGCTGTGCTATTAATAACTTGCCCTTTTATTTTATTCTCTCCAACAAGGATACAACCTAATGTATCCTCAGCTTTATTACCAACATGGATTAGTACCCCCTCATATCCTTTCACATCTATAAGTCTGGGTAACTTTCCTCCACAGAATTTAGCCCATGACCTATCCTTGAATTTGGGGCTTACAGTATTCATATCAATCTTGTAAGTTCCATAAGGAATTGCTGTCTGTCCATAGACCTTCTTACTCTGTATCTCCAGAAGAGATTGTGTTTCATGGAGACCTCTATCTTTGTCCTCTAATGTATTGCAGAAAAACATATCATTAACATATAGATTCCCAATTGTATAATTCTCCTTCTTAGCTGTTCTCTTTAAAAGTAATTTCATAATATTCCCATTTAAAACCACCACAAGTTCTATGTCTCCCATTCTTAGTAAGAGCTGCACTTACATTAGAATGATTTAAGTTTAAGGTACTTGCAGCCTCCTTTACACCATTCCACACTTTTAGCACTTCTCCCTCTTTAGTTAATTGAACTATTTTCTTTCTCATATAAGGTCTTGGCTCTTTGTGAGCTTTGCTTATATTGAGCTTCCCTATATCTGACATAGGTTTCTTAAGTCCCTTATGTGCTTTACCTATTTTAGCTCTGGTCTCCTCAGTTACTATTTGCCCTACTCCAGACTTTCCACCATCTGACAGATTATAACCATATCTATTATCTTTAGCTTTATATAATGAGATATACTTAGATTCAATACTATCTAAAGTTTCTCTAAGTATAATCTCATCATCAGTATCTATCTCAAACAGAACTTCATATTTGAAGGACTCCAAACCATATTTGATTCTTGCCCTATTTATGTAATTACCTGCATAAGGAGCATTTAAGTTGAACCACTTTTCCCTTCTCTTTAATTCATTTATAGTTTGACCTATATAGACTTTTCCATTATGAATATTAGTATATTTATATACTATACCCCTCATATTAGCTTACTATTTGTGCCAGTGTAACATCCTTTACTGTATCAGCATTTACTACTTGACTACCAGACTGAGTTACATAACCTGTCTTTGATACAGACCAAGTAACTGTATGTCCTTTAGCTGCCCTAATACTTTTAGTAGTTGAACCATTGATAACTACTACAGCATCAGCAGGAGTAGGATTGATAGTATAGGTATATTTCTCAGTAATAAGAGATACTAATTTACCATCAACTCTCTTTTGAATATCAATTATCTTACCCTCTATAATCTTGTCCTTGATTACAAGGATTTCATCATCTGTTATTTCATTAGGGTCTCCTTCAACTATTCTTGAAAGACTCCCAAGATTAAGTACTCTCTTCATATTATTTCTTATTTTTATTAATCGCATCCTCATAATTTCCCTTTCTTATCTGACAAGACAGGTCGGTACATATACTTGTCATTAAGCCCATCACCTGTTGCCTTAATTCCTTGACTTCTTCCTCAAGACTTTCATTTCTCCTAAGGACTTCATCCAGTCTTGACTTATTATCATCTGATAATTTCTTATAGAATTCTAATGAGTCCTGCATGTTTTTAATAAGATTATTATCTACCTCACTATTATACTTCTTTCTTGCAAAGAACCATGCAGTAAATCCAGAAGTAAAAGTGGTGACAATGCCTATTGATGCTGTAATAAGTATTCCACTTTCAATCATAACTATTCAATTATTTGTATAAATCTTTGAGTTTTGTTCTTAACATAAGGATTCATTTCCCTTACATTCACTTCTACTACTGTATGCTTCTTCTGGAACCACCTAAATAAGAAGAACTTCTTTGGTGGATTCACAGTCTCCCTTTTACCATTTATGAATGTGTATCTCTCTAACTCTATCTCAGGTTTCAATGCTATAGTACTTGGGAATTCTAAATGAAGATTAGTTTTAAACCACTTATCTCCCACTATAGTATCCAGCCTTAACTGAGGGTCTCTAAATAGAGTGTCTTTTAGGGTAATAGTGTCAGTTCTTTGTGCATGACTGGCTTCATATTGAAGCCGCTGTAATCTCTTATCCTTTATTCCTAATTCCTTCTGGACCTCCTTCATCCTGTTGATGATTGAGTCATTAGAATAGTTTAGTTGGTCTATTGTTAGTTTAAATACCCTATTGTTGTCTTTTAGCCCACTCAATTGAGCATTATAGGCTTTGATATTCTCAATGGAAGTCTCATACTTAGTAGTCAACTGTTTATTCTGATATGATAGATAAGCCACAGCTCCAACCAATATTAGAATAAGGATTATTATATACTTCTTCATATCTTCTTCCCTTATATTTTTATGCAAACATATTAAAAATAAATCACCTATACAATAATATAAGTGATTTATTTATATAACTATTAACCTAAAGATGTTCCATCTAAATTAACCCATGAACCTCCATTCCATACTATATACTTACCAATCGTGGTATCATAATAAGGATAACCAGCATCATCTGTAGTAAGAATGGGTCTATTTAAGGTATCTCCTCTAAATCTTTTAAAGTTTGAATTTAATGCACTTGTAACTCCAGCTTGACTCATTACAGCAGTCTCACTGTTACCTAACTCTTGTACTACACCAGCAGAGATAGAGGTAAACCTGCCATTATTAACCCACCCAGTACTGTCTTTAACATATAATTGATAGATAGGATTAGTATGTTTAGTATCACTTGGGTCATAAGTAGGACCAACACCATAAATATCTCCTTGAGTGGCACTTGAAGGTAAGTCACTTACAGTGGCTACATAGCCTTTAATGTATAAATTATTAACAAATTCTGAACTCAGGTCTTGCCAAGTCTGTTGGTTATCCCTTGATATTTGAATCTTACCAAGGTTATTTCCTGTAACAACCCACTTAAACCAAGCAGCTATAGAGTCTGACACTACAGTCCATGTTTGACCTAAGTCTACTGATTGTTCAAGGTGGTTATTATTCACTCTAAACTGAGTATAGACAGGAGTATCATTAACATCTATGTAACAAGCTCCATTAGTGTATGACACTTGCAGCTTGTTATCATATATTCTGAGTAAAGGAGTAATACCCTGCTCTCCCTGAGCTTTAACTCCTGTATCAACACCATTGACAATCCAATTACCTTCAGAGGATATTGTTATGTCTCCAACAAGCATATTGGAACCAATTCTCCAATTACTGCCCAGTCCCCAAGCCTCGTCAGAAATATCATCACTGGCATACCATTCTGTAACTATAGTTTTATCATACCTAACATAGGTTATCCATAATCCTGTCCTCCTAAGAAATTTAGGGACTTGTAATCTGGTATTATTAGAACTTCCCATATAAGATAAGAAATACATATTAAACCCAGACAATATGTCAGTTAGTGCTACCCCTGTTTGTCTATCTTTTACAGCATCAAGAAAGGTTTTAGGAAAAATGTCTTTATATCTCCCATCTTGATTGTTCTTTTTGATTAATTGTTGTATATCTTTCATAACGATGAATTTTACTTGTATCCAACACTCAGTTTAATTTTATAACTTTTTTCCAATACTTATCCCTAAAATCATTAATATCTTTCATCTTCTTGGTCTGTAAGCACCCGTTCCATTTAAAGGTTTTGCTCTTCCCATAATTAATTATAGTTTGTAATTATTTAAAAAGAGCTGTGCAAATATAAGATAAATATCTTACATTTGCAAGCTCTGATACATTATTTATACATCAGCACCTGTTGCATCTACCCATTTATTACCTGCCCACCAAATAGGTTTGTTTAAAGTTGTGTCAAAATATTCTCTACCTAGTACCTTTTCTGGTCTTTGAGAAGTATTGCCTATTTTATCATACAAATCATCTGCTCTGATATATCTCATTCTAAGTTCATGAGTAGTATCAATTGTTTGTTTTTGACTCTTAGCTGCATTGCCAATAAAATACAAATTGCACCCTGAATCAATTCTTATATAGATATCTATGGTATTTGGATCATCTATATTGTTATCATAATAGGCGGTTGGCATATAAGTTACCTCTTCTGGTGTAATATAAGATGTGGTAACAGTATAACCAGTCTTAGGATCACCTTCTCTAGGATTATATATAGATACACTGCCCATAAAATTTTCCCCATTTCTTAAAGAGCCAAAAACAAAGGAACTAACCCTTTGTCCTTTGCCGCAAGAACAAACTCTATAATAGAAAATACCATTTGTTCCATTATCGTACTTTTGTGGAATATTCACATAATCTTTGCTTTGAAGGAAACCGGGATTCTCCTTATCTACAAACATGCTGTTTATATCATCATATATCGTAACACCGGGATTGCCCTTTATGAAATTAGGATAATTCCTATATCCATTACCCATGATGATTAAAAATCCTCTGGCATAAAACAAAGGATGATCTTTAGAAGGAGTATAAATATTAGTATTCCATGTCAATGTAGATATATATCTATACCCCATCACAGTACAATTACCCCCAATACCTATATCAAAAAGATATATGATACCTTGTGGGCTTATTCTTGAATCACCCACTTGATATGCCCCATTTACACTTACTGTTGATTGATGTATACGTACACCTATATACCAAATATCCTCTATGTAATAATTATTTAAAGCTGCTTGGTATACTACATTAAGGTTTATTCCCGTAGACCAGTGTTCGTATAGACAATGATTTAACAATAAGTTCCTGCAATCCACTGCGATTATACCACTTCCACGCTTATAATTATCATAAAACGTTTCTAAGTTATGAGTGTCTGCATGTATCTTGAAATAATTAAAACCTTCAAAATAATCTTTTTCAGTCACAGTGTATTCCAGAATATATTTGCCATTTGGATCTGTAATCTTGCGTCCATTCATATAGGTGTTGTCAAATTCTACAGCCTGACATTCGTTAACAAATGCTCCACAGACATAAGAGAGAGAAATCACGTCCCTAACAACCACATCCCAACTAACAAATATACCTACCGCTATCTTGGTATTACATATATACATCTCCTCTATTTTAGAACCGGGAGATCCAAAAAGCCTAATTCCTCCGAATATCTTGTTTTCAGCCTCTATCCTAATACCTTTTATCCTTATATTTCTACATGCGTTATAATAACGATTATTATCAATCGCATAAGATACCTCAATAGAGTTATACTTCAACCTTTCCCCTGTACTTTTATTAATACTATCAGTATCAAATATCCAAGCAAATGTATTGTCATTACTCTCTTCCCCAAAATTGGCTATTATAGTAGGTTCTATATTAGTATCATAACCACCGGGCATACTTCCTTCTATATTTGAATATGATGGTAAATATATACTACTAGTTATATAATATTTCCTAGAAGATAGCTTTACTGGGACAAGAATAGATACTGAAATATAAACACTTTTCTGTATAAAGGCTGTTGAATCATTTCTCATATATCCTAATGCCCCAAACCATTCTGGATAAATATAATCTATAGACCATTTTCCATTTAAGGTTATATCTAAATCAAATATCTTTTGTAATGCAGACTTTATACAAGTATAATCCCCCTTTAATGTACCATTTCTTAATGACCCCCCTTGGAAATCCAGCACGCAATTCTCAGGAATCTCTATTTCCTGACCATTTAAATCATAATCATACTGTATAATATAGATAGTATTAGGTTTATCTATCATATCCTGATATAGCAAGTTCTTTGTTATCTTACCACATATAGGATTATCAGGATCTTCTACTTCTACTATATTCTTTCTTAAATATACTCTACCTAGCCCTGAGTAATTGTCAGAGTCATACTCTTTATCTTTAAATTTTAAGTATGAATTACCATTAGTGTCTGGAAGAGATTTAGTTAAATCTTCCTCATCAGGTAAGATAGAATTAATAACATATTTATCAAAGTCAAGTATATCTTCCCATAAACTAGTCATATTCCATTGATGAATATTACCTTTAAATTGGTATATTCTCCAATTACCATCCTCATCCAAGAAAGTAATGACCTGACCAATCTTCCTACTCCTGAAAGGAATAAGTTGAATAGCTTGGTTAATAGTGATATTTTTCTCACCATATTTGTCAGTAATGTTTAAGAAGTCTGATACACCAAGCAAGAAGAGTTGGTCTACAATATCCTTTACTGATGTCTTAACATTCTTTCCATTCTGTACAAATGTTATTGTCTCATTCCCTTGAAGGGGAGTAGCAGCTTCTACAAACTGAGTATCTTTCTTACTGTTTGCAAGAAGCCACTTTTCTATCTTTCTATAATCTTCTTGTGTAAAATACATATTCTTTTAATTTTTAAGATACACCTCATACACCTCTATCCATTATATTAGCCACTTTCAGCTTATTTATAATGTCATTCACTTTAGTAATCACAGCAGCTAACTCTGCATCAGTAGCTAAACTATCAGTATAAGCAGCCTGTAACACTAACCCATAAGCATTAGGCTTAGCTAATGGTAGGTTAGCTTCTATTGGGTCTGCAATACCATCTTGGTATAGATTCATAGTTGCAGAAGAACTGTCAGATGTAAACTCTGCACTCTCTATACCCCTTCCACCTCCAATAGTAGTCCAAGCACCATTATTAAAATACTTTGCAGTATTCTTATTCAGCCATACTGAGTTAGTATCAGGAGCATTAGGACTTACTTTTAAAGTTCTTATTGTCTTCATATCTTTTATTTATTAGTTGTACTACTTTTCTTTCTTAGAGCTTGTCTCTTTATACTTGCATCAGTTTCAGCTTTCTTTTTATCCAGCTTTAATTTGTCCCTATCAAGTTTAAGTTTCTCATCAAACTCTCTTATCTTCTCAGCAAGATTAGCTTTAGCTTCTGGACTATAATCATTAATCATAATTCCATCTTCTTCATCTGGTCCTCCTTCTGATTGTATCTGAGCTACTATTATCTTAGTCTGATTATCTCTTATATTAGCTTCTTCCTTCTGGAGAAGTTCTGCTTCTTTCTGCTCTTGTTGCATAGCAGCTATTTGCTGTTGAGCCTCAAGTTGCTCCTTCTGAGCCTGTGCTTGCCTTTCTCTAATCTGCTTTTCATCTTTCTCAATTAGTCTTTGCTTTTCAGCTAAACTTGAAGATGTATAGAGCTTAGTAATAGTAGAGAATGATAAAGTTTGAGTCTGTAATGCAGCCTGAGCCAAAGTGTCTAACTTCTGTTGAAGCTCTTGAGTTCCATTACTATTATCTACAACCAAACCATAGTCAGCCTCAGCAAATTCATCACCATCAATCTCCATTACTCTTGTAGATGTATCTGATAATATATACTGGAACTTCTTGTTTCTTCCCTTTAAAGCTACCTTTGCAGTCTCTAAGAAGCACTCTAAAGCTCTCTTCTTCACATCATCATGAATAGTAAACAACCATTCAGTAATATGACTTGATTGAAGAGTAGCTCTCTCAACTCCACCTACAGTCTCTCTTGATGAAACCTGACCCTCTCTTTGCTTAGATATACCTGCAACCTCAGACATTTCCATCTTAATAAACTCAAGAAGGTTAATCTGTTGCTGAATATAGTTACCTATATTAGTCTCAATCATTCCCTTTCCAGCATTATTAAGAGCACCTGCCAGCTTACCTGTAGAGGCTCCTATAGTACCTTCCTTGAAACTATCTATAACTGCAATATGGTTTACTCTTGCATAGTACATCCACTTACCAACATCCCATCCTTTAGGAACTTTAGATAAGTCAAGCTCTAAGATAGAACCCCAGTTTGAAGCAATAGCCTTATTCAGTCTATCATGAATAGCATCATACAAATAGTTATATGGCTTCATCATATCTACTAAACTGAAAGGTCTGCTGTCATTCAGATTATAGATTGAACCTACAATACCAAAGTGACATCTTGAAGGATTGTTCAATCTGTTATATTGAATCAATCTTGGTCTCATATTGACAAATATCTCATTGCCAATCATGGTTCCTTCCCATGCTTCATTAACCCAGAATGACTGTACTTCTTCACCTGCATCCTTATCTACTACATAATTCTCAGGATAGAAGTTCCATTCTTCCTCACCAGTTTCAGGGTCATAAGATTTAACCTTAAGTATCTTCCTCTTTGATTTCCAGTATAATCTCAGCACTCTAAGATTACCTGCCAAGTCATAAGGAAGGAGTGAATTTGCAATACCTTCTGTAAATAGATTAGCTGGGTCAAAGAAATAGGTTCCATCTCTAACAGTTATTTCATCACCAATCATATTCTGATTAACAAATCCATATCTTTCATCAATATTATCCATCTGGTCAACAGCTCCCTGACCTATGTAATCAGGCATAGTTTCAATATACTTTATGTCCTTTGGAGATAATACATCATAATATGTATCTATTACTCTACCCGGAGACCAATAATCCTCAAGGATTATCATGTCAGCATCTTCCACCTTATTACTGTACCCAGACTTGAATATCCTAATCTTTAATGGGTTCACTCTCTCAATGACTGGTTCTCCACCTACAATATCACATTGATAGATTTCCTCACCACATGTCATTGCATCCATGAAACCATTATTGAATATAAGAGGAATATCATATTCCTTGATATAATGGTTAAGCAATTCATTTGCTCTTACCTCTCTTATATCCTGCCATTCATAGGTATAATAGTCATTTAGTTTCTCAAGTTTGATATTGTATTCATCCTCAGATATTGAGGTGTCAGTTATCATTTCTTGAAGCCTTTGTAATAGCTCATTCTTCTTATTATCCTCTATTTCTGAGATAGCATTTGGGTTAGTTACTACAACCTTAAAGTCAAATACTCTCTTACTTTCCTCACCTCTAAGTACATTCAACTTACTATTCATGATAGGATAATGTTGTAACCTATCAGGGATGTAAGCTGCCTTTATACCATCTGGATTAAGTACCAGTTCTAAGTCTGACATGTGTAGCCTGCCATTAAGCAAGTCATAGTTTATCTTTTTATGGATTACTGATTTCCTAACCAAGCTATAATTGAAGAATGTCTTCTGATTAGCCCACAACAGACAATCCTTTCTCCATTGCTTAGTCTTCTTAGAGAAAGGAAGCATCTGTCTGGGAAAGTTTAAAAAATCTGCCATAGTCTTCCATTATTTAATTTTGTGACAAAAGTAAGTAAAAAAATCCATTTAGTCAAGCACATAAGTGATTTGTTTATCTAATTGTATCTTCTGTACTAAATTTACTGGGTTTCTGGAAAGGGGCTTGTACTACCCTGTAATTCTCAGTAAAGAACTTATCATTCCCTAAATAATCCTTTGGTACTTCTTCTGAGTCTCTTGAAGGGTTTCCTTGATATAGGACCATCTTCTCCTCTCTATATAACATAACCATACCTAATGCCCTAATTCTATCCACATTTATCTCTGGGTTAAATGCAATTAACTCTTCAATTAATGCTCTGTTTCTTAAGAAGTTAAGGTTATAAACTGTTACTTCTACATCCTCTCCATCAATATTCTGTATAATAGTTACAGGCTTCATCAGCCAGTCTCTTATAAGATTATTGGCATAAGCATTGATAGCTGCTGAGGCATTAACACCCTTAGCATTAGAACCAAATGAACTATACTTAATCAACTGTTTGTCTCTTAAGAACTCTGGAGTATCAGCCAGTAAGTGAGTACAATTCATCTTACTAAAGTAAGCAAATATACCCTTCTTATTTGATTCATACAGACATTTTGCATTATAGAACAGACACAGTAACCTTACTATCTCAAAGTTATCATCTGCAAATGATTGCCTACCAGTGTACTCAGCTACAATCTTATCAGTCCATAAGTCAAGAACAAAGGTAGAAGAGAGAGAGGAAGATTCAGCTTGGTCATTATCTACAGGGTCATGACCAATAATATATCTTGTGTGGGGAACCTTTCCATTTCTATCTTTCTCTGGCATTTCATATATTTCAATAGCACCCGGAGTATCATTCTCTACACCAAACTTCCTGATAGGTACATCACTGGTTGGAGTAAACTCAACTCCATTACTATTCTGTACCAACTTACCAATATATACATCATCATAAGCATGTACATCTTGGTCTAATTGACTTAATCTTTCTGTAAGAGCAGTAATAGGGAAGTAGGCTGCCTTGACCTTAATAATAGCTTCTGCTGGTGTAATAGGGTCCTCAGCAATTACTCTCAATACTGATTTAGGGTCAGCACTGTATTTAGCCTTGTACCTTGCAATAAGAATCTCTATAAGAGCCTTAACTACATCTGATACACCATCCTTATTATAACATCCTGCTCTATTAATATATGAAGGAAAGAAGAAACCAAACTTAGGTTTACCTTGCTTTGGTCTGTCAAATACATTATCTATAGACAATATATTATAACCATCTGGATTATAAAGTAAAGTCTTAGCTGAACTAAAGTCAGACTCACTCTCAGCAGCAGTACCTACAAGGTACATAGTAGCAAAAGTATAGTCACCATCCTCTACAGACTTTCTGGTAATATCATAAAGGGAAAGCAATCCTTTGAAAGAACCCATTTCCTCAAATAGAATCCAACCTCTCTTACCTCTCAGCTTCTCACTATCATCCTTTGCAGATACAGCAAGTACTTGATTCAGAGAACCTTTCTCTACACCATATTCATCCTTATAACCCATTTGCCAAGACATCTCATTAGGAGAGTTCTTTAACATAAGATGTGGGAAAGGGGTATTAGCAAAGCTAAAGTTAATTGAAGGCTTAAACTTAGATAGAGTACCATCCTTATCATCTTTCAAATATTCCTTCTGATAAGCTGTAAGTACTGTAATAACCCTTCTATTTGATTCTTCACTTTCTCCAAGTATAAGATTATGACTCATGATTGCTGCTAAGCTATAAGACTTAGCACATCCTCTCTTTGCTAATTCAATAGCATGTTTACCACCTTCTCTTGCTTGCCATAGATAATGAAATCTCCAGTATATACCTTCAAAGAAGAAGGGAAAAGCCTCAGTTCTGATAGCCTTCTTTCTTCCTTCTATTAGCTTATTAACCATCATAGGACAGTAATTCATAAACCAATAGTTAAAGCCTGTAACCCATTCTCCATCTGACTCTCTCACATAACCTTCATAGCATCTTCTCTTTTCTTCATCCCAATGTCTCCTGAACTCAGAGTTAGGATTACTGTTAGGTTTCAAGAATGTATAACACCCATACTTTAAGAAATGTAGAGCTGGTTGTCTGAAATAATCAGCATCCTCAATGATATGTGGGTTAGTAATATCTACTATAATCCTACCCTTCTCATCCCTTGGTAAGTCCCTTGCATAAGGTCTATTGGGAGATATAAGCCTCTTAACAAACTCTACTGTAGTAAGAGTCTCAAGTAACTGTTCCTGAACCTCCTGAGGAATGGTATTCATTAGTTCCTCAGTTAGTTCAGTCTGATATTTATTCATTTGAATCATTGCATAACTCCTTAAAATCTTGTTTATTAATATACTCCAGAAGAGATTTGGTAATAGAAGTGGTTAGGAGGAAAAGAGCTTTAGTTTCTTCTGCATCAGTAACAATTCTATTAGAGTACTGAGTACCAAATGCAGGTATCTTTTCACTCTTACTTACAAACCAAACTTGCATTCTATAAGTCTTCTGTGACTTAACTACAGGGTTAGTATCCACTATTTTATGTAATACAAAGTATCCCTTTCTTCTATTAGGAAAGCCTTCATAATATACATTAAGTCCTTCTACTATATCATTTATTTCCATAATTATTTATAATTAAATGTATATCCTAAATAGGATTTCTTATTTCCTTTACAGCACTCAGTTATATTTCCTACTGATTTTGCATTTAGATAACATGCTGCTTCTGTTAGTGACTCAAATTCTTTGGTGATGCTTCCATCAAGAGACTTCATAATAATGCTTCTTCTATTTGAAGCCCTCCTATGAAACCTTAAAATGTAATCTAATCTGTCCTCTATATTATCATCTTCAAATAAAAAGATATAACCTTTCCATTTAGTAGTACCCCCAAATAAAGAAGCACAGTAATATATTCCAGATTCAGATGCATTAAACTTTATAGAGGCTTCATGAATTGATTCACAAACATTGATTAACTCCCCTTTAAGTGTGTAAACCTTTATAGGTCTTCTTCTTAAACCTCCTACATAATCATTTCCATCAGAAATGTTATAAGAAAGATTAAAACTCTTATAGTGAGATATAAGACTCTCCTCTATACTAAGAGCTTCTTCTTTTGAGAGGTTGGAATGTAATATATTGTGGGTAAATCCATCCCATCCATACTTTACTATAGCTCTCCAGAAATAAGGATTGGTTCTATACCCAAAACCATTAGCCCATCTGAGTTCTGGTTTTCTCTTAGTAATCCCAACATAAGTAACATTAGTCACCTTATTTACATGGGAGTACACTATAAATTTATTATTCATAAATATCTAATATACAATGGGTTAGAGGTCCTCATATATTGCTTTTTCTTGTGCTCCTCTTACCTTATCATTCTGTGATAATTCCTTAGCAATAGCTCTTTCAGCTTCATCTAAGTCCTTAACCATTGATGGTATAAGTTTAATAATAGCACCTAATTCCTTAGTCTCTTTTATATCAAGTTCAGTTAAGTCCATACTCCTTAACTTCATTCTATACTTATCAACAAGCATTCTTGTATCATCAAGTAATAGCTCAGAAGTGGTCTTAAAACTTGCATATAGTGCTTGAGCTTCTTTCACAGTAGTATCAGGTTCCCAGTTATCCTTCATACCTTCACCCTGCTTAATAGCTTCTTTCCTCTCCTGTTCATCTATTATATATTTGTAATCACTTCTGGAGTCCTCCATAAAGTAACAATATCCAAGCTCTGTAATAGCTCTCTCCTTTGAGAGAGATTTATCTCTATTCCATATCTGTCTGAATGCCTTTAAAGCATAGGCTTCATCAGATATAACCAGATTATAGCCATCTCTTTTGAATAATCTCATACTGCTTAAAACTAAAAAAGCCCAAGCCTTTGATAGGCTCAGGCTTATATTTATACTATAAGTTGTGGTCCTGTAACAATAGGAGGATTTTCTTCAAATTCCTCAATCTCTGCTACAAATTTTACATCTCCATCTTGAATCATCATGTGCTCAACTCCATCAATCTCCATGATGTCAAACTTATATCCTACTACAGGATTATCCTTAATAACACCATCTTGCAATGAGCCGGGTTTATGTTGCATTACTGCATATCTTTTAGGGTTGATATATACTATATCTCCTACTTCAATACCTCTTACCATTGGTCCAACAGCTACTACTGTCTGATATTCTTTCACTGAACCAGCTCTGGTACTATCTATAATACCACCAGTAGTCTTTAGGTCAGTAGGATATTTATTTAAAGTGACTACCATGTTATTAAACATGGGTTTAACTTTCTTGATTGTTGTAATCATCTCTTAATCTTCTTATATGTTCAAATCTTTTCTTAACTCCTATCATCCTATCATAAGTACAACTAAGTTTACCTATTGATGGAATATTGAAATTGGTTCTCAACTTATCAAACTCCTCTTTGCTTAGGTCTTCCTTTAGAGGCAAGGCTTTGATGTTATTCCTAATGAAAGTCCAAAGGGACTCATAGGCTTCCTTTACCACTTTAGGTGGTAATCCAAGTTCTGTGGATACCTGTTTAATTGCTTCTGAGTATATCATGAGAAATCAAATAATAACATCATCTTAAATGAACCATTCTCCTCATCTACTGATGGAATGTATCTTGGGTTTATCTTCCCATCAATGATGACCTTATTCTTTCTTAACTTCCCCATGATGACCTGAAAGTGGGGAAGAGATATATCACACTCTTCCCTTACTTTCTTCTTAGTATCTTCACTCATAGTAACCTTATCAAGTATCTCATTATCCTTAATGACCTTGCTGAGTTCATATCTCTGCTTCACAAAGGATGTTATGACATCCATCTCTCTTTCAGTGAGATTATGGAATGGGGTGAGAAACTCGAACCAATATCTAAAGAACTTACCATCTACCTTGCAAGGAATCCTAACTATTGAATCCACTTGCTTAGCCATAGTTTATTCTCCTTCCTTTACTTCTTCCTCAGGTTCTTGTTCAGGTTGACTCATCAGCAATTCAAACTCTTTACCACACTTCTGCTTAAACTCTTCTGAGATATAAGGTGTAGTAGAAGTAATTACTGTCCACAACCATTTTAATCTTTCATAGAAGTTAGTAAGATTAGACTCTTGTAAAGCCTGACTTAACTTCTGATTCTGCATATATAACTGTCTGCTTTGCTCAGACAACTGGTGTGCAGTATTTTCCAGTTCCTCATAACTTAGCTTTCTCACTTCTGGAGTAGCCTTGCCACCTCCCTTTACAACTTTCATGTTATTCTTCTCTTCCATCTTTATTTTTCTGTTAGATATATTCAAATCTCAAATTATTTATAGTAGATTTATTTATGCAATATCTACTAAGTGTACTTCTGGATATTTTAAGAGACTCACATGCCTCTTTAAGAGATTGAAATATTGTTTCTCCCTCTTTACAAGAAACCTTAACCTTTTTAACTTTCAATCCTAACAATTTATTACTTACAGTTAAGTTTCTATTTCCGAAATTAACATTAACATCCCTATTGCACCATTCCAAATTAGAAGCAGAATTATCTTTCTTATTCTCATTTATGTGATTTATTTCTGGAAAGCTGCATGGATTAGGAATAAAAGATTGAGCTACTAATCTATGGATAAAATATAGTCTCCCATAAATGTTCACTCTTAAATACCCACTATTATTCTCTTGGGGTTTAAGGATGAAAGATTTCTTCAAGGTAGTTCTACCTCTTTTATCTATTCCTTTTCTTTCAACACTTCTTACCCTACCAAGATTAGATACTTCATAGTTAGAACTTATAATTGTTGGTTTCCAAATTTCCATCTTATTACCTATTCACATAACTACCTCCATACATGGTAGCATACATTTTCTCCCATTCATGTATGTGTGCCTCACCAGTCTCAGTTCCACCACATTTGTCACAGTAATCTATGCCATCTGAGTTTCTTATTGCTAATGATAGACAATGTTTACAATATACAACTGGTATATTATTATATTCTTCCTTGGGAGTCTCAAGCTCAACTGGCTTGACTTCTGTACTTAAGTTCTCCATAAATCTTCTCTTTAGTAATCTGTAACTCCCTACCAGAGGTCCTCTTTCTATTATTGAAAGGTCTCTTTGGAACTTCCTCTCCCCAAGATGTTACATGACCTTCTCTGATAGCTCTTCTAATACTCTTGTATTTACCAACAGCACTATAAATAGCAAGATGTAACACCATCTTAGGTTCATTGTACTGAGGTTCTTTTGTCTTCTTCTCTCCCATAATGCCAGTTGTTTTTACTTATAAAAAACTAAGTAAATCTGTCCTCCTAAAGGAAATATACTTACTATATCTTCTCTTTTAATTTCAAGCTCTTGAGCTTGCTTGATTACTTCTCTAACTGTAGAGCCTATAATACAAGTGATTAATGTCTTCTCCTTTTCCATATTATTCACTTTAACTTAGTTGCAGGTAAGGGATTTGAACCCTTGGCTTCCTTTTGAGAAGCTCCAGCTTATGAGACTGGTGAGATAGACCACTTCTCTAACCTGCGATATTACTTTGCTGTTTCTTGATAGTGTAACCAAAAATGACAATTTGGGCATATCAAGATACATTTATCAATCTCTTCTAATAGTTTCTTCATGCTGTAATTTCCAATACCACCAGCATTCATTCCTGTGGTTTTCTTAGAAGGGTCTCTATGATGAAATTGTAGGACCTCTGGATGTGTATTCCATCCACAAAGTGCACAAGATTTATCCATCTTATAATTTCTAACAAAGTCCATTCTTTGTTTCCTTCTATTATTAAACCAGTCTCTTCTTGCTTCTAAATTCTTTCTCATGAGCAGATAGAGAGAATCGAACTCTCACCAAAAGATTGGAAGTCTATTGTACTAACCTTTATACTATACCTGCATTTGTTAGAGATTTGCTATTGGTACTCTAACTTCTCCAGTCTCAGCTTAGCTGGAACCTCCTATCATCTACACCATAAGGTATTCATAGTAGCATAGGATGTTACTCTCTCACTGTATGAATGGCAGCTTTTAGTAACTTGTTGAGCTTCTTATAGGAATCGAACCTATATAACTTCATTACAAGTGAAGCATAATAACCTTTATATTAAAGAAGCATAGTAACCCCAGAGGGAGTCGAACCCTCACTGGATAGGGCTTAAACCTACTGTCTCTTGACCATTGGACTATGGGGCTATCTTAATCCATTGCACCTTTTCTACATAATTCAAACAAGTACTTATAATTATGAAGGTTAGTAATGAAGGCTTCACACTCACTTCTAACTCCAGCAAAGTTAGAAGACTGAGGTAATTTAGTGTAGAAGGTATCAGTTCTACTTATCAAGTTATCAATTGCTTCATGAGGACAAGTGAAATCAAAGTTAGTTCCCTTAAGGAAGTTTGGTTCAAACTGTCCCTGAATACCTTGAACTTCTTCTGCAAGAATATCTTGATAATCAGATATTTTATCAATAAGTTCATCAACCCTTACATGGATTGAATTGCTATATGCTGACCAATGAAGATTCTTAAACTTAGTCTTGAATCCTTCAAGTACACAAAGAAAGTCTTTAAATTGATTTCCTTCATGTGAAGGAACCTCTTCTTTAAAACCCTCTAATAGATTGTCTCCAAATGTATCTATCATATTGTTTTAATTTGATGTTACAAAGATATGTATTATAATTTATATATGCAAGTAAATCTGCATATTTTTTTTTTGTACCCTCAGTAGGAGTCGAACCTACAGCCTTCTGAGCCTAAATCAGATGTGTCTACCAGTTTCACCATGAGGGCATTATAAGCTGTGGAAACTAATGGAGTTGAACCATTATCTAAGGATTTTCAGTCCCCCGCATAGACCACCTTTGCTAAGTTTCCATTAATAAGTGGGCATAGAGAGACTCGAACTCCCCTACTCCAAAGTCCATTACATCAATTTGATAAAGGAGGGCAGATTTACAGTCTGCTGATGTTATGTACCCATTATATTTGTTCCCTCATGAGGAATTGAACCTCACCTCATAGATTAAAAGTCTATTGCCTACACCTGTCTGCTATGGGGGAATATGTACCTCCACTAAGAATCGAACTTAGAATCTTCTCCTTAAGAGGGAGCAGCTTTAACCATTCAGCTATAGAGGCATTTAATTGTACTGAGGGTAGGATTTGAACCTATACATCCTTTCAGACTACTCACTGTTTAGCAAACAGTTCCCTTACCATTAGGGTTAATCCTCCATTACTTAGGAACACTCTCAATCACTATCTTAGGTGATTTCTGAGCTAATTGCCAAGCTCTTATAAAGTCTTCCAAATCCATACCAGTAGGTAACTTACTTAAGTCTATATCTGGCATAAGTTGCTCTCTCTTAAGGTATAAACTACAATGACAAATGTCTTTCTCTCTATAATCAGAGCAAGGACATTTCTTATCCTCACCTGTATTATGACAGGGACATTCTCCATTATTAGCCTCACATCTTTTCAAAATAGCATTCACTACCTTATCATTGGGATTTAACACCCATCCTTCTTTTCTCAATATTTGTATCATAATGCGGAGAAATGAGGTCCCGACCCCCAGTCAAATAAATGACCACTTTGTTTTCAAGACAAGTCCCAGTCCCACTGAGTTATCTCTCCATTTGCCTCTCCAACTCTTTGGAAGAGGACTTTGACTACCTATTGCAGTCTATGAGGGAATTGAACCCTGTTCTCTGCATTGACAGTGCAGCACTTTAACCATTAAGCTACATAGACTATTTTGTAATGGGTAGGGGATTTGAACCCCTCTCTGCAAGATTGAAAATCTTGTGTACTAACCACTATACTAACCCATCATATTATGTATTTCTCTATGACAATTTGAACATACCAGAATACACTTTGAAAGTTCATTCAGAACTTTTTGTTTATTTTTATCAGATGGATAATTACCATTAACAAATCTACTTATGTTAAAGTCCTTATTATCCTCTGTGTGATGCCATTCTAATGCTTCTTTACATTTATTATATCCACATATAGAACATTGAGTTTTTAATCCATTAACCCAATTTACAAATTCTATTTGCCTTGTCCTTACTCTCTTAGTTTGACACTCTTTACATATATTTCTTAAAGCATTTCCATTCTTTGGAAATTGAATGTCTTCTAAATCTCTGTTACAAATTCTACATGTTTTCATAAAAGTAATTAAAAGGACTATCCTATCTTCACAGACCAGATAGTCCACTCTTTAAAAATCATGAAAAAAAAAATCCACCTTCAAAAGTACCCCATTAAGGACTCGAACCTTATCTAAAACTTTAGAAGAGTCTTGTGCTTCCATTACACCAACAGGGCATTTATTGTTGTTCCAGCAGGAATTGAACCTACATTACTTGAGCCAAAATCAGGTGTAATAACCATTATACTATGGAACAATGTTCTTATCTTCTAATCATGTTGCAAAGATAAGTCAAATATTTGATATATGCAAATCTTTCACTAATTATTTTCAAGATAATATGAAAATACTCCAGAAGAGAATATGAGATAATAAGGTGGAAGAGGGTAATCAATAAAGAATTACCCAACTTTCTCAACTAATTTATCTGCCCACTTCTCTGTATAGAAACTATAATAATCCCATTCCTTACCCAACTTATAGGCTACATAATGCACTAAGTTATGTAAGATAGAAGGGATAGCTATCACTGGAATATACAGCCATCCTAATAACTGAGACTGGTATGAATGCCCTAATTCATGCTTCAAAGACTTATCAGTAGAATTAGGAAGAGCAAATATATAATCCCCCAAAGAGAAGTTTGAGAGAATGTACTCAGTTATAATTAAGTTCTTCCCATTGTACTTTCCACCATAGTGACACAAGTATCCTAAGCATCCATAGATAAGAAATGCTATATAATTCTGTGGAAATTGCCACAACCAAAGTAAGAGGTTACTTAACCATTTCATACCTTATATCTCTTTACATTCAACACCTTTGAACTAACTCCCTGTGCATAATACCTATTATCATTATGATTCACAGATATACATACAGCACCATCACATTCAACTATATTTATAGTCTCATTCTTAACCTTCTTAACTGTCTTCATATTGTTTCATTTTAAATTGGGCATAGTTATCCCTCCCTCCTATTTTATTCTTAACTAACTAAAGTAAATAAGGAGTAAAACCTTAGTTTCATATAATAAGAGACCCTACAGACATTTCTCACTGCATTAGACTGGATTAACCAGATTCTTACTCCTATAGACCAGCAGATACACCCGTTTATATACTATTAGTTCTTCTCTTATTTATCTCAAGGGTTCATTACCTGTGCCCTGCTAATGGTATCCTTTACTTTCCCATGTTGGCTGAACCAATGTATCTACTAATAGGTAGTCTCATTATTACGGTGCAAACATACAAAAAATAAATGACATATCCAAATCTGGGGCTATTATTTATGAAAGTTTAACTATTGACTATATAATATGCTGTTCTTTTAAGGCTTTTAAACATCTTGCAGTCCATTCTACTAATGGTTCATCATTAGTACAACTCATATATTGTCCAGTTTGGAATATAGAATGTACTATCTCATGTAGGACAGTAAGTTCAATTTCATCCTTTGAAAGTTTACTACCATCAGGCTTCTTTGTGCTAATGGTTATTACCCTTGAAGGACTCTCTGTTTTTCCAAATAACCACCTATCATTTTCACCAACTACTTCATCTACAAACTGTATTCTCCAAGTACTCCCAAATAAATTATAGCTCTTCTCTTTCATACTTTTAATTTTTGGTCAAAGATAAGTATATAATAGATACTATCCAAATAATTTAATTTTTTTTTTTAATTTTTTTTTTAATTTTTTTTTTGATTCATAGTCATGAGTGGGATATACACCAACCCCACCTCCCCCATCACTTAGCCAGTGGGGTTCCACCCCCTATGGTTAAACAAATTATTCATTAACAATTTAACATTAAGTATTATGGACAATCAGTTAAAATTCCGTGAGACATTGACAGTTGAACAGTTTAAAGCAGCTCAACATGTAGACAAGATTCAAGT